>FLNX01002290.1_pt1 | contig 14752 bp, 14 predicted proteins | sample 1140341 | NCBI WGS metagenome assembly FLNX01 (sample SAMEA3878208, study PRJEB12797) | bioreactor metagenome | biome: Moose rumen | place: Sweden | collected 2011-10
CGGGCTGTTCTTCTTCAACAGCGGGTTGCTCTTCTTCAACGGCGGACTGTTCTTCAAAAGCGGGAGTAAACGGCTCGGAAGAAATTTCTACGATGGGTTCGGGCGTCATGACTTCTTCAAGAGCTTCTTGACTTTCCGGCGACGTTTCAAAAGTTTCTTCGGGAACATAAAGAGTACTTGCAGATACTTCTTCAACGGGCGGAGTCCAAATTTCCTGCGCGGTTTCTTCCTTGAAAGTTTCAACCGCCGGTTCAAAGGCGGGAGCTTCCTTCAAAGATTTATTTTTTTTTTCCGCGTCGATGTCCACAACAGTAACTTGTTTGCCGAATATGGAAATTTGATCTGAAGAAACTTCGTTAATCGAGCCGTCGGGCGCAGTGATCTCGCATTTTTCAATCTTGCCGCCTTCGCCGATAACCACTTCCGTAACTCTGCCTTGAATTCTTCCCGTTTTGGTAATTGCTTTGGTACCGATGACGCGGATATTTTCAATCAGCAACTGCTCATAATCGCCCGCCTCGTCCAAGCTTAAAATATTTTCGCTGTGAGTGATTGTCACGGCGTCTTCGCCGATTGCAATAACCGATTCGTAGGGAATGAGTTTGACGCCGCGATACCAATCTTCATCTTCTATCGTTATCGCCGCAACTTTTCCGTTTTGGGCATCGATTAAAAGCGTTTTACTCATGCCCAATTCGCGTCCTTCGGTTATGCTGATAATCGGCAAACCCAATATCTCTGCACTTTTTTTCATGCTGATTCCTCCAAAATTTTTTGTTGAAATTTATTTGTACTGCGCGGAGTGAATTTGAGTTTTTTGAAACTCGGCGTCAATCTCCTGCAGAATTTCTTTCGGGATTTTTGCAAAAGGCGTCGTCAATGTCCGATGTTTAAAAAGAACGTCGCGGACGACGCGCAGATAATCCAGATTTTTTGTGAACTCCTTTTTAATCGCCGCATTGCGTTTGACAGCCGGCAGAGTCAAAGCTTCCTCAAAAGTTTTTATCGCCTTTGAGTAAAGCGCATTTTCCTTGTAAATGTTGCCCAAATCTATCGCAACGAAAGGCGCGTATTCGTCTGTGCGATAACGTTCGAGAGCTTTTCTGTATTGCTCAATCGCCTGCCAGATATGTCCCTTCCCGCGAGCCTCGTAAGCTTTATCCAAAATATCATCGAGAGTTTCAACTTTTTCTGAAGATTTTTCAATCAGCGCGGGTTTTTCAATCGGTTCCGAAATTTTTTCTACGCGCTGAACTTTTTCAATCGGCGCGGGTTTTTCAATCGGCTTGGAAATTTTTTCCACACGCTGAACTTCTTCAATCGGCACGGGTTTTTCTGTCGGTTCCGAAATTTTTTCCACGCGCTGAACTTCTTCAATCGGCGCGGGTTTTTCTGTCGGTTCCGAAATTTTTTCCACGCGCTGAACTTCTTCAATCGGCACAGGCTTTTCAATCGGCGCAGGCTTTTCAATCGGCGCAGGCTTTTCAACCAGTTCCGAAATTTTTTCTGTAACGGTGTGCTTATACGCCGGCACTTCTTCGGATAAATCGTTGACAGGTTCCAAAATGTTTTCTTTTGAAATGAATTCTTCAGGCACCTCCAAAGGTTTTGTTTCCGATTGAATTTTTTTCAACATTTCGGGATTGACTTTTTCAAGCGGCTTAAAAGTTTCTTGCAACGGGAAATTTTCTTCGGGCTTGGGCTCGTCAAAAGTTGCGGACGATTTATCTTCGGGAATTTTTTCTGTTGCAACAGGTTTAGTCTCCGTCAACGGCTTGAAAACTTCTTGCAACGGGAAATTTTCTTCGGATTTAGATTTTTCAAGGGGCGCGGCGTTTTCGGCTTGGAGAGTTTTTGCGACTTCCTGCGCCTTAGCTTCGTCCAATGGCTCGAAAACTTTTTCAAGCGGGAAATTTTCAAGCGGCTTGGAATTTTCGACGGACTCGACAACTTTTTCCGCGCCTTCAACCGTTGAATCTTCTTTGACAGATTCTTCAGACGGCGGAATTTTTTCTTCGGGATGGAAATTTTCGGCGTTCCATTCAAATTTATCTATCGGCGAAACAATTTCTTCGACAGCGGGCTTTTCGGAATCTTTTTTTATCTCCGCCGCATAAGCCGCCTTGACTTCTTCGGTAAAATTTTTTTCCTCGATTCGTTGTCGCTTTATCAAAAAACTGTTCGCCAATGTGAGTAAAAAGGACGTTGCCAAAACCAAGCCGCCCAAATATGCAAGAAATTTTTTATCGGGAACAGGTGACAGGATAACTGCCGCGAAAATAATCATGATTGATACAATGGCGGTCGCCGTGAGTGTGCTGTAAAAAATTTTCAGCCCCAATCGTTTTGCAAGCGCGTGTACCAGCAAAATGCCGACGATCATGACGCTCGGCACTATCAAAAAAAATGCCAACCTCATCCCTCCACAAAAAATTTTGAGTTTCCTGCCCGCTTGCCGCCTTTGACTTCGACGTACCGTTTAAAATTCCTTTAAAAATTTTTCGCCGCCTGTTATAATTTAGGGAAAAGGGAAATGGGAGAAGGGAGAAGAGAGACGGTTTGCACCAATTTTTATTTTTCATTGGAGATTTTCCGATTCGTTCTTACGGAGTAATTTTGTCGCTGTCAATTTTTTTGGCGACGGGCGTCGGCTATTTTATGGCGAAAGTTGACGGGCGCGGCTACGAAAAATTTATAATCGACATCGGCTTGGTCGGAGGATTTTTCGGCTTGCTCGGCGCGAGGCTCTGGGACGTGTTCTTTTTCGATTGGGATTATTATCAAAATCATCTCAACGAAATTTTGAACGTCTGGCAGGGCGGCATGGCTGTTCAAGGCGGAATAATTTTGGGCGTGACGGCGGGCGCGATTTATGCGAAAACAAAAAATCTCGACGTGATTCATCTTGCCGACTTGACGGCTCCCGCGATTGTTTTGGGTCAAGCGTTGGGACGATGCGCAAATCTTTTGAACGGCGACGCTTTCGGAGCTCCGACGGGCGGCAACTTCGGAATAATTTATCCCGAAACAACTTTGGCTTATCGAACTTACGGAGCGCAACCGCTTTTCCCTGCCGAAGTTTGGGAATGTCAGCTGGACGTTGTGATTTTCGCCCTGCTTTTGATTTTCCGTTGCACGAATTATGTTAAGGGACAATGTTTCGCGCTTTATGTCATGCTTTATGCGGCGGCGAGATTTTTTTTGGAATTTCTGCGCGGCGATTACACAAATTTATTTTTCGGCTTGCTTAAATCCGCGCAGGTTACGAGCGTCGTTGCCTTTACGATTGCGGCAGGAATTTTTATTTATTTAAGATTGAGGAGGACGGGAAATGGCAAATAATTCAAAGGAAGACATCTTAAGAATGGTGGAGAGTTACAAAAAGCCGCCGAACAAATTGCGTTCGATGCAGGAGATAAGTGCCCGCTATATGCAAATGCTGGACGCTTACAAGAAAATTTGTTTCAAGTCCGGCGACGAATTTCGCGAACAGAAAGTTGCGGTTCATGCGGAGATAAAAACTCTCGGCTGGGTTTTGGGCAAGCCCGATAAGGACATCATCAAAGACATAACCGATAATTCCAATCGAGTTATTTTTCCGGGACAATTCATGAAATGAACGAGCTTAGAGAACTGCAAAAAATTATTGACGCGGAGAAATCGGAGTTCAGAAAGTTCTCGCGGAAATTTTATTTCGTGGCGGTTGCAATTTTTATGTCGCTGGCATTTGCGATTGTACTTTTTCCGAAGTCCGCGACGCCGCCGAGTTGGCACGAAGAAATTTTTCCCTCGAATGCGCTGAGCTACATAAAAGACGGAGAACTTGTCGAATTGCCCGACGAAGATTATCCGTTGGCAATGCCGCCCGAAGGAACTTTTGTCGAAGGAATTGCGCCGATGTTGCTTGTCCAAGTTCAAGGAACTTATTATCCGCTGAACATTGTTGACGATTCGATTATCCCGCGTCACGGAAAAACTTTGCCGCTGAAAATTTTATTCGGGTTCACTTCGGCGCACGCGGAAAATACTCTCAAGTACGCAGAAAAAAACGGCAACGATCCTGTTGCCGATTATCGGAAAAAAGCGGTTTATTATCTGCGCGTTGAAAAAGGTTTCGGTCGCGTTCAGAGAAAATTTGAAATTAAAGACGTGACTGTCAAAGGTTTCAAAGATTAGAGGTTGTTGGTAAAATCAAAATCGGGATGTGACGAGGAATTTTTTCGGCTGACGAGGCGTAAGCGCGACGGCGTACTTAGGTACGTCTAGCGCGCAATAACGAAGTCAGGCGGAAAAATAACCGTCACCTGTAAATTTTACCATCAGCCCCTAATTCGCCGCTTTTGGAGCCGGAGCTTTTTTTGGCGGTTGTGCAGGTTTTGGTTTCGGCGCGTGCTTAGATTTTTTGTCTCGCGGCGGCGGTTCCGGCGGCTCTTCAATTTCTTTGGGCGGATTATTATTTTGCGGTTCATTCGGGTCTGGCATAACCGCATCTCGGAATTTCGACCAAAAATCCAAACATTGTATCGAACCTTTGTAAGGACAAATTTTTTCTTGATTAATTGCTTCGACATGCGAGGGGTCAACGAGAAATATTGCGCTGACTGCTGCCGTCGCCAATATTAAATTTTTCGCTAACCTTCTCATTGGTGGTTCATTCCTTGTAAATTATTTGAATGGAGCTTGAGGCGGAGAAAAATTTCTTCGTCCGCCGCCGCGATTGTCGCGGGAAGGCTTAGATTTTCTTGGTATGTAACGCGGAGTCGGGCGAACGGACTGACGCGGTGTATAAAATTTTCGCGGAGTTTTTTCATCTCGACGCGGAATTTTTATCGGCGGAACAAATCTTTTTTGCTCGACGAAAATTTTTCCCGAATCGATTTCAAAATCCGCCGCTTCGACTTCGCCCGCGATTAAAATTAAAATTGCGATTGTCGCCGAAATTATGGCGGCATTTTTCATTTTCAATCCTCCAAAACATGTAAAAAGGAAAGTCTGCGCGGGGCTGACTTTCCCATTTCCGCTATTTTGTTTATCGTTTTAATTACCATCTGTGCGGCGGAGGTGGCGGCGGTCTGTGACCGTGACGCGGTGGCGGAGGCGGAGGATTATCCCAATAATCGCCGTGCGGCGGCGGAGGCGGTCTGTGCCCCCAACGATCTTCTCTCGGCGGCGGTGGCGGATAATAATCGGGATGATGTCTTCTTGAAATTTCTTGTGACTCGGAGCCGTTTAAATCGATTGAAGAATTTTCTTCAGCCGCCTGCGCGTCGTTCGTCAGCCCAAAATTCAACGCGCCGCAAATCATCAGAGCAACCAAGCCTTTTAATATTTTTTTCAACGTAATCACTTCCTTTATACCAATTCTCTGATTAAAAATATCGCGAGCAAGCCGCCGACAATTTCGTGCGGAACATTCAGTGCGACTCCGATCAGTGCCAATATCAGCGGCATTTCAATCCCTCCTCCAAAAAATTTCCTTGTCCCATGTTGCAATAATTCTACAAAGTTTTTTTCCGTTTGTCATTAGGGAAGGATTAAAATTGCTCCCAAAAATTTTTTTTAGATTCCGGTTAAAAATTGTTGCATTCAGATTAAAAATTGCTCTCCGCTTATAGACAAGCCGAGAAAAAACGATTAAAATAGCGACAGGCAAAAACTTTCATTAATATTTCATTAGGGGGCTGGATTCATGAAAAACAAAATCACCGTCAACAAACTAAACGAGAAACTGCATTTCTATCTGAACTCCAACGGCAAGCGTTATTATCTGTTCACTCAAGATTTTTCAAAGGGAGTTTACCAATTTTTCAAGAGCGGGCGATCGGAGTCCGAGTTGCATAAGTACAACCTTTGGAGAAAAAATCCCCGTCTGGACAAGACCATTGAAAAAATCCCGATGTATATGCGCTACGTTTTAAAGGAAGACAACGCCGCATAAAATTATTTTTAAGCCAAAAATTATCTCCCGTCAAAATCGGCGGGAGATTTTATTTTTTTTCAGATTTACCAAGGCTGAGGAGTCATGGGAGTCACGACGCCGAATTTATATCCCCAATCGCGCAGGAAATGAATCAGTTGCGGCAAAGCCTTAACCGTCTCGGTTTTGTCGGAGTTTGAATGCATGAGGATAATCACGGAGGACGGCGGGTTGTCGCCCAAATATTTTAAGACATTGTTAATTTGAGTAGAAGCATTCGGTTTTGAAGGAGTGGCGTCTTCCGTCAAGGCGTTCCAATCGTGTTCGACGTAGCCGCAATCTTCAACCATTGTCCAGTAATTTGCGCCGAACATTCCAACGCCGCCGGGCGCACGAATTATGAACGGGCGCACGCCGATAACATTTTTAATCGCGTTGTCGGTTTGAATAATTTGCTCCATGAAACTCCACGGGCTTTTATAAAGTTCTTCGTAGCGATGATTGTAGCTGTGGTTGCCGATAGCGTGTCCTTCGTTGAAAATTTTCTTCAAAACTTCGGGATAATTTTCAACCATATTTCCGCAGACATAAAAAGTTGCCTTGACATTTTCTTCTTTGAGAATGTCCAAAATTTGCGGCGTAACTTTATCGTCGGGTCCGTCGTCGAAAGTCAGATAAACCGTCGATTCTTCGTAATAAGGATCAAGTTCGGGCAAAACAATCGGCAAATTTTTTTCCTGCCGCTCCCAAATGATATATTTATCGTAAACGGGCTTTGTCGGATCGTCGAGCTGAAGATTGGAAAAATCGTCCGCCGCCAAAATATAATCCGTGCCTTCCTGCGCCGTGATCTTCAAAGGTTCGACAAATTTTTTTTCGGGCGCGTTTGAATCATTATCAACCTGCGCGGGCTTATCGGAATTTTCTTCGGTTGCAATTACTGTCGGAATTTGATTCGGGTCTGTTGATTTTTTTTCCTCGCCGCAACCGATTAAAATTGTCGTGAACAGAATCAGAAACATTGAGCAAAAAATTTTTTTCATGAGATACTCCTTTGTTAAGAGATTTCTTTTAAAATATATCGCAACCTTAAATCAGAATCAAGCGCGGAAAAATTTTTTTATCGAATAAAAGGGTTGACGGGAAAATTAGGGAAATAGCACTTTCGAGGTGATTTGATGGTCGACAAAAATTTGTTCATCTACGATTTGGCGGTCGCGGCGATTTTCAAGGACGAAGGAAAATATCTCAAGGAGTGGCTCGATTATCATTTGCTTGCGGGCGTGGATCATTTTTTTCTTTACAACAACGACAGCACGGACGATTACGAAAAAGTTCTCGCGCCTTATGTCGAAAAAAAATTGGTGACGCTGATAAATTTTTCGGGCAAGGGAATGCAGACACCCGCTTATGACAATGCGATTGAACGCTTCAGATTTTTTTGCAGATATATGACGTTCATTGATCTTGATGAATTTATTTTCCCGAAAAACAATCAGAGCATTTCGGAAGTCGTTGACGAAATTTTATTTCAGGACGAACAAGCGGCGGCTCTCGGAATTAATTGGCAATGTTTCGGCTCGAACGGACAAAAAACGGCGGATTATTCTCGCGGCGTCTTGGAAAGATTTACGCGACGTGCACAGGATAATTGGATTGCTGTCGAAGGGAAAAATTATGCGGGAAACATTTACATAAAAACCGTTATGAATCCTCGTTGGTATGATTATTTTATCGGTCCGCATTACGCGACGTATTTTCAAAATTTGAAGTCGATAAATGCTGACGGCAGAAGAACTTACATGGCGGGCAGTCATCCAATTTCGACAGATAAAATTGTTATCAATCATTATTACACGAAATCCAAAGAAGAATTTTTTAAAAAGAAAATGACTCGCGGTTGGGCTTGTTCCGGCGAAGTTCCTTATGACGAAAAGAATTTTAAAGTGTGTGACCGCAATGAAGTTTTTGACGACGGCATTTTAAAATATCGCGCCGCCCGCGCAGAAAATTTTTCTCTCGAAAGTTACGATGAAAGAATCCGCCGCGCAGAAAAAGTTTTGATAAAAATTTTAACGCAACGTTCGCCCTTCGACGCGCCGCCCGAATTTTTTATCGGCAAGCTGGAAACTTTTTTGACGTGTCGCGCATTGGCAGAAAAACTTGGAACAAAAATCGGGAGTAAAACGGCGGAAGAATACGCGCTCGTCTGGATTTATCAAACATTAAACAAGAACAGAGTTTTGACTTATGCCGAGCTTCAACTTTTTGTAAATGCTTTGCCGGAAATTTTGGCGCGCCCGTTCCCGCTTGCGAAAAAAATTGTCCGCGAATTTTCGGCGCGAGTTCTACCCGCGATGATGAATGCCGCAAAAGATTTCCAAACGTGGAAGGTTTATAAAAATCTTACGCTGTTGCAACGCTTGCTTAATTCAATTTAGAGGTGATTCATATGATTGACAAAAATTTGTTTCCCTATGACTTGGCAATTACGGCGATTTTTAAGGACGAGGGAAAATATCTCAAGGAGTGGCTCGATTATCATTTGCTGGCGGGCGTCGATCATTTTTTTCTTTACAACAACGACAGCTCCGACGACTACAAAGAAGTTCTCGCGCCTTACATTGAAAAAAATTTGGTGACGCTGAAAGACTTTCCCGGCAAGTTGATGATGTATCCCGCCTACAATGACGCCATTGAAAATTATCGTTTCGAGTGTCGTTACATGGCGTTCATTGACATTGACGAATTCATTTTTCCGAAAACCAATCAAAGCATTTCGGAAGTCGTCGACGATATTTTATTTCTTGTACCGAGTGCGGCGGGCTTCGGAATTAATTGGCAAATTTTCGGCTCAAACGGACAGGAGAAGGCGGATTATTCTCGCGGCGTCCTTGAAAGATTCACTCAACGCGCCCCGAATAATTGGAGTACTTACACAGGAAAAGGCGGGAACATTTACAAAAAGGTTATCGAAAATCCGCGATTTGTTCGTTATCGTATCAATCCGCATTTTTCTTTTTATTTCGACGGAAAAATTGCCATAAACTCCGACGGCAAAGAGATTCCGAATTGGTATGGAAACTTCCCCGTTCTTTTCGACAAAATTGTCCTCAATCATTATTACACGAAGTCTAAGGAAGAGTTTGAAAATAAAAAAATGCCCAAGGGCTCGTGTTGTGTGGACGACGGATATGTTATGGAAAATTTTCATCGACATGACCGCAATGAGGAATTTGATGACGAGATTTTAAAGTATCGCGCCGCCCGTGCAGAGATTTTTTCTCTCGAAAATTATGAGGAAAAACTTAGCCGCGCAGAAAAAACCGTTATCGACACTTTAACGCAACGCTCGCCCTTTGACGCGCCCGAAGAATTTTTCATTGACAAAATGGAAACTTTTTTGGCGTGCCGTGCTCTGGCAGAAAAATTCAATATAAAAATTGATAATCTCTCGGTCGAAGAATATGCTCTTCTTTGGATATACCAAGCACTCAAAAAAATTTCGCAACTGACCCGCGCCGAGCTTCAACTTTTTATAAGCGAATTGCCGAAGATTTTAACAAGACCTTTTCCGATTGTAAAAAAAATCAAGATGTTGACTCAAGAATTTGCTATTCCGATTTTTTGCGAGGCATTAAAAAATGGCGATGTCTTTAAAGGTGGCAATGATTGGAAAGCTAGTTCCGATTTAATGTACATTCAAAAACTTTTGCGTTTGATAAATTAATTTGGAGGTGATTTGATGGTTGACAAAAAATTTTTCTTGCATGAATTGTCGGTTGTGGCGATTATCAAAAACGAGGCGCGTTATCTGGAGGAGTGGCTGAATTATCATTTGATAGCGGGCGTCGATCATTTTTATCTTTACGACAACGACTCAACCGACGATACCCGCGAAATTTTGGAGCCGTACATTGAGGCGGAGATTGTCGAATGTTTTCCTGTTTCGGGCGAGCCGATGAAAATTCCCGTTTACAACGACGCCGTGCGCAGATTTAAATTCGCTACAAGATACATGGCGTTCATTGACTGCAACGAATTTATTTTCCCGAAAAAAAATCAGAGCATTTCGGAAGTCGTTGACGAAGTTTTAACGCAACCGGAGCGGGCGGCATTGGTTGCAAATTGGCAAGTCTTCGGTTCGAACAATTTGGAGAAGGCGGATTTTGAGAAAGGAGTTTTGGAAAGATTTACGCGACGTGCTCCGCGAAAATGGTTTGAGCCGCCTAAGGAAGGAGTGCCGCCTTTCGGAAATATTCATGTCAAGACGATAGCCAACCCGCGTTTTATTCGTGCGATTGTCAATCCGCACTTCGCATTTTATTTTGAGGGGAAATATGCGGTGAACTCGGCGGGCAATCACGTTCCCTATTGGGGTTGCGACCCGCTGACCGACAAAATCGTTATCAATCATTATTTCACGAAGTCTAAGGAAGAATTTCAAAGCAGGTCGGACGATGAAAATCTTTTCGAGAAAAATGATCGCAACGAGGAATTTGACGACGACATTTTAAAATATCAAGAGTTGCGCATAGAAAATTATGTTCAGCCGCCGACTTTTGATAAGGAAAAATATTTCAAAATCCTTGAGGGAACATTAATCCCTGCCGTGCGCTTGACGGAATCGAACGATGAATTTTTTCAAGGCAAGTTGGAAACTTTCATGACGTGTCGGGCATTGGCGGGAGTTTTGAAAAAAAATTCGCCGAAGGACAATCGCGGAAAATTTATGGAGGAAACGGCGTTGCGGCTCGTGAATCGAACATTTTTTACGGAGATGTCGATTGCGGAAATTATGATGATGTTAAATTCGTTGCCGCCGATTCTTGGCTTGCCGTATCCTGTTGTCGGAGACATTCATAAAAGTTGCGTGAGTTTTGTTCGGCAGATAATGGAAGAGTTTCGCAAGAATTTACGGTGGGAAGAATTTGTTGAGCTGGGAAATTATTTGGAGATGCTTATGGCTTTCGACAACAGCCCCCAATCGTGAGAAGTGCCCCCCTTTTTTCTAAAGTGGGTTCGCAAAACCGATATTTAACCTACTTTTTCTTTGCTTGTCCAAAGAAAAAGTAGCAAAAAGAAAAGACCCCTCGCAGGGGCGTTTCCGGCAAAGAAAACATCCTGTTTTCGTTGCCGGCGGGCGCACGTCCTGTGCGCCCGTGTTTAACCCCGATTCTGTCTTCATTCCTAATTCCTCATTCCTAATTCCTAATTGTTAAAAAGGGAGATGATTTTATGATTGACAAAAAAAATGTCATGCACAACTCGCAAAACATTTACTATCGCTCGACCGTCGGCGCGGCGGAGGCGGGCTCGACAATGCGGCTCGGCATTCGCATTAAAACTGCTTCCGTTATCAAACAAGTTCTTCTTCACACTTGGGAAGAAGGCGCGGGCGAAAAATGGTCTAACCTTTCCACTCGCGACGGCGACAAGTCCGAAGAAAAATTTTATTCGCTCATCACCAAAATGCCCGATAAAGGCGGCTTGCTCTGGTACTACTTTATAATCGTCTCGGAAGGCAAAACTTATTATTACGGCAACAATCCCGAACTGCTCGGCGGCGTCGGCGAACTTTATGATCATCTGCCGCCCGCTTTCCAAATCACGGTTTATCAAAAGGGCGCGAAAACTCCCGATTGGTTTAAACACGCCGTCATGTATCAGATTTTCCCCGACAGATTTTATCGCGAAGGTAATGAAATTATCGAAAAGGAAGGCGCGGTTATTCATGCAAGCTGGAAAGATGATCCCGTTTACTTCAAAGACACCGTCCGTGACGAAATTATTGCTTATGATTTTTTCGGCGGCAACCTGCGCGGCGTCGAAAAGAAATTGGATTATCTGAAGGAACTTGGAATCAGCGCGATTTATTTCAATCCCCTTTTCGAGTCGGAGAGCAATCATCACTACGACACCGGCGATTATCACAAAATCGATCCGATTCTCGGCACCAACGAAGACTTCAAACATTTAATCGACACGGCGGCGGCGAAGGGCATTAAAATTATTATCGACGGCGTCTTCAGCCACACGGGCTCCAACAGCCGCTATTTCAATCGCAAGGGCAAATATGATACTGTCGGCGCGTTTCAATCGAAGGATTCGCCGTATTATGATTGGTACGACTTCAGAAATTATCCGACCGATTATGACAGCTGGTGGAATTTTCACACGCTCCCCAACGTCCGCGAGACGACTCCTTCCTACATGGATTTTATAATTCGCGGCAAGGACAGCGTTTTGAAACATTGGATGCGCGAAGGTATCAGCGGCTGGCGACTTGATGTCATTGACGAATTGCCGCCCGAATTTTCCCAAACATTTTTCTCCGAGCTGAAAAAAATTAATCCCGAAGCCGTCATGATTGGCGAAGTCTGGGAAGATGCGTCGAATAAAATTGCTTACGGAATTCAGCGGCAATATCTCTGCGGCTACGAAATGGATTCGGCAATGAATTATCCGTTGCGCGAACACATTTTTAATTTTATCTTGGGAAAAATTGACGGCGAACTTTGTATGCGGCGCATGGAGAGTTTGCGCGAAAATTATCCGAAAGAAAATTTCTACGCGATGATGAATTTAATCGCCAGCCACGACATCATGAGACCGCTGACGATTTTTGGCGAAGCTCCTTACTATGATCAAATGCCGTATTATGAACAAGCGCGATTCAAACTCGACGCGGAGGCTGAAAAACTCGGCAAGGCGCGTTTGAAAATGGCGGCACTTTGGCAGATGACTTATCCCGGCGTGCCCTGCATTTATTACGGCGACGAGATCGGACTGCAAGGTTTCAAGGATCCGACAAATCGGCGTCCTTATCCTTGGGGCGGCGGCGACCAAGAACTTTTGGCGACTTACAAAAAATTTATCGCAATGCGCAATGAAAATTTGGCTTTGCAGACGGGCGAACTTTTGCCCATGCCGTCGAAGGGCGACGTTGTGGCTTATGCCCGCGTGATCCGCAACGGGCATGACGTTTTCGGGCGCGAAGCCGAAAATGAAATTTATCTTGTCGCCTTCAACCGCGCCAAGACTCGCGCCAAAGAAGTTTCCTTCGACGTGAGCGATTTTGCCAACGGACTTTTTGTTGACGCTTTTGATCCCGAAAATCCCAAGAAAAAATTTCCCGTCGTCAGAGGAAAAGTTTCTTTTAAAATCGAGCCGCTTGAAGGAATTTTGCTCCGTCACGTTCCGCAGAAACAAAATTACGATCATCGCGCAGGCGTCATTCTTCACCCGACAAGTCTCCCGTCGAAATACGGTATCGGAGATCTCGGCAAAGAAGCTTTTGAGTTTGTCGATTATCTCAAGGCGGCGGGACAATCAATCTGGCAAATTTTGCCGCTTAATCCCGTCGGCTACGGCTATTCGCCTTATCAATCGCCGTCGGCTTTCGCGGGCAACCCGATGATAATTTCAATCGACGCGCTGATTAAGGAAGGTTTACTCGAAGAATCCGACATAAAAATTCCCGCAAGACTTGCCAAAACCAAACACGTCGAATTTGAAACCGTTTCCAAGCTGAAGGACGCGGCTCTCGCCAAAGCTTTTGAAAATTTCAAAGTCAAAATCAAAACCGATTCTGCGCTTGAAAAAGATTTTAAAAAGTTCTGCGCGGAACAAAAATATTGGTTGGAAGATTATGCGTTGTTCGCGGCGATTAAAAATAAAAACGGCGGCGCGTATTGGGTTGATTGGGATTTGAAGATCAAGCAACGCGACAAAAAAATTTTGGCGGCTCTGAAAAAGGAGCTTGCCGATGAAATTTTGTTCACGGAGTTTGAACAATTTATTTTCGCCGAGCAGTGGAATAAACTTCACAGCTACGCATTGGAGCGCGGCATTCAAATTATGGGCGACATGCCGATTTTCGTTTCTGCCGACAGCGCGGACGCTTGGGCGAATCAGCAAGAATTTCAGCTTGACGAGGAAGGGCATCCCGAAAAAGTTGCGGGAGTTCCGCCCGATTATTTCAGCGCGACGGGGCAACTTTGGGGCAATCCGCAATATGATTGGGAAGAAATGGCGGCGACGCATTACAAATGGTGGAAACTTCGTTTCAAGCGGATTTATGAATTGGTTGATATTGTTCGCGTGGATCATTTCCGAGCGTTTGAATCTTATTGGTCGATTGACGGCGACGCGAAGACTGCGATTAACGGCGAATGGCTTAAAGGTCCCGGCTTACATTTCTTCAACGAGATCAGAAAAGAAATCGGCGACGCGCAGATTGTTGCTGAAGATTTGGGGATAATCACGGATGCGGTTGACGAATTAAGAGAGGCTTGCGGTTTTCCGGGCATGAAGGTTTTGCATTTCGAGTTGCACTTCAACGAGGACGGGCGAATCGGTTTTGTGCCGCCCGAAAACAGCATAACTTACACGGGCACTCACGACAACAATACGACTGTCGGCTGGTTTATGGAGGATGTCGACAACGACAGCAAGGCGACGATAGCCGCGCTTATCGGAGCTGATGTCCGCCGTCCCGATGACGTTTGCAAAAAATTGATTGAGTTTGCTTATGCCTCGAACTCGCGCTTTGCGATTGTTCCCATGCAAGATATTTTGAAACTCGACAGCCGCAACCGCATGAACACGCCCGGCACGGTCGGCACGAATTGGGGTTGGCGACTCAAGGCGGATTATTTGTCGGAGGCGGCGGCTCCGCAACTTAAAGCTCTCTGCGAAAAATATCTGCGGTGATTTACAACTTTTCTTTTGCTACACCCAAAAGAAAAGTTGCCAAAAGAAAAGGGCGATAAACCGGCAAGAAAACATCCTGTTTTCGTTGCCGGCGGGCGCACGTCCTGTGCGCCCGTGTCT
>FLNX01004354.1_pt1 | contig 14752 bp, 23 predicted proteins | sample 1140341 | NCBI WGS metagenome assembly FLNX01 (sample SAMEA3878208, study PRJEB12797) | bioreactor metagenome | biome: Moose rumen | place: Sweden | collected 2011-10
TGGCTCTGGCTCTTGCTCTGGCGATGGCTATGGCGATGGCGATGGCGATGGCTATGGCTATGGCGATATGCTTTCAATTAAGAAAGTAGGCAATGACAACATCTACATTGTTGACGACATACCCACTGCCATTGACCAGATCAAGGGCAACATAGCCATGTGCCGCATCCTGCAAGCCGACATGACCTGGCATCCCTGCTTTGTTGTCCGCATCGGCGACAGCTTTGCTCACGGAGAGACAATCCACGATGCCCAGCGTGATGCGATGCAGAAGCATATGAGCAACGCGCCTCTTGAGCAACGGTTGCAGATGTTCAAAGACCGTTTCCCGGACTTCGACGAGCCTGTTCCCGCCAAAGAACTTTTCGATTGGCACAACACCCTCACAGGCTCATGCCTGATGGGGAGAAAACAGTGGTGCCGCGACCACGACATCGACGTCGAACATGACACCTATTCACCTCGCCGATTCATCGAGCTGACGCAAGACAGCTATGGCGGCGAGAACATTAAAAAACTATATAAACTTTACAACTAACAATTCAAATCTTTTCAACAATCATGAGCAACATCGCTTTGACAGTCGAGCAGATCAACCAGCTGGCACCGCTCGACATCGTGACGAATGACATCGTCCGCCAGCGTTTCATCCAGATCGCCGATACCTTGTGGGGTAACGGCAAGGCAACCTATGAGCGCGAATCACGCTTCTTCAACCGCATCCTGGGCGACGATGAGAAGCTGCAGAAGGCAACGCGCTTCTCCATCTTTACTTCGTTCATAGACCTCGCCATCAGCGGCCTGTCGCTGGAGCCCGGATCGCGCGCCCTTTGCTACCTGCAGGGCCGCAATCACAACATCGGCGTTGACAGTAGCGGCAACAAGGTCTATGAAGGACGCATGGCCCTGACCGTATCAGGATACGGCGAACTGGTGATGCGCACACGCTGCGGCCAGATCCGCTACGCCGACAATCCCGTCCTGGTCCATGAGGGTGACGAGTTCAGTTTCTGCGACGACAACGGCAGCAAGAAGCTGCACTACGTCTGCAACATCAGCCATGACTCGAGCAAGATCCTCGCCTGCTACCTGCGCATCACCCGTGCTGACGGATCTATCGACTACTCGGTCATGCTGGAGGAGGACTGGAAACGCCTCCAGGACTATTCGGCGCGCAATAACCGACGCTACGACCGCAACACTCGACAGTGGGTCGAGAAGCCCAACGAACTCTATGGAGCCGCCACTGGCAAGATCGACCCTGGCTTCCTCATGGCCAAGTGCATCAAGCACGCTTTCCGTACCTATCCCAAGGTGCGCATCGGCAAGTACACCGCCATGGAGAGCGAGCAGATCGACAATGCCCAGCAGCAACAGGAGATCGACGACTTCTACGGCGTGGGCGAGCCCGCCCCCGAGCAGCCCGCCATGCCCCGCGATGACAACCCGCCCTTCGGCCCTGCCGACGACATGTCGGCAGGCGTGACCATCAACCCCGCCAACGACGCCATCGGCGACGACGACACTTTCTAATAACCCGCATGTCAAGTGGGCCGCGGCTCTGCCGCGGTTCTAATCAACAACCAATAAAATATCAACAATCATGCGATTAAGCGAGAGCAATAGAGCTTGCTCTGATTGCCGAGCGAAAGCATGTTCAACAATCACGTTAATCATGGCAAACGAATTGACAATCATCCAGCCCGAGAACATTCAGACAATCGTCTCAATGACGCCCGAGAACCACAGGGCAAACGTGGAGTCGCACGACAAGTGCATCAGTTACGGACAGCAGCTGTTGGCACGAATCCAGCAGCAAGGTATGACCGACGAGCTCGACCAGCAGGCCGCCAAGTACATCGACGCGGCACGCAAGACCGTCGCCAAGATGAACGACAAACGCTCGCCGCTGACCAAGCTGTTCGACGAGATACGCAGCGAGTTCACACGCCTGGAAGGCGAGATAGACCCTTCCAAGTCCGGCACCGTCCCCAACCAGCTCCAGCAGCTGCGCAACAAGTTCGCTGCACAGAAGCGCGAGGAAGAGGAACGCCGACGTCGCGAGGAAATGATGCGCCAGCAGATTGAACAGGCCGTCACACAGTTCCGCTACGACCTGGAGAAAGACTGGCGCTATCAGTTGGGAACGCATATCCAGCAGCAGTGCAACGACATGAGCCGCCTGCTGGCTTCCGTCACGCTCGACAACTTCATCATCGTCGAGGAACAGTTCAAGAAGTGGGATATGACATTCCCCAAGTTTTCGGTGAACGTCCCCAAGCCGTTCCTTATCCCAGAGCCCGAGCACAATGCGATCATGACCGACGTGTGGAACACGCTGAAACCGGGCTTCACGCAGCAGTACGCAGAGGAACTGGCAAAGTACCGCGACTCCTGCCTGGACCGTCTTCCAAGCAAGAAGCAGGAACTTGAACGCGCCGCCCAGGCAAGTGCCGAGGAGGCCGAGCGCATTCGCCGTGAAATGGAGGAGCGCGACCGCGCCGAAGCGGCACGTCAGGAGGCCGAGCGTCAGGAGGCCGAGCGCAAGGAGCGTGAAGCTGCAGAGCTCAAGAAACAGCAGACCGAAATGCGAAGCCTGTTCGACCAGCAGGCTGTCGCAGCCACAACGCCGGTAGTCGAAGGTTACAAGCCCAAGACATCGGTCAAGCAGAAACTCGTTCCCCTGGCACCCGAGGCCTTTACCGAGATCTTCGCGATGTGGTGGTCGTGCGAGGGCTGCAAAATGACCGTCGAGGAGTTGACCAAGGTGTTCAAGAAGCAGATCACCTACTGCGAGAAGCTGGCAAACAGCAAGACCAACCCGGTCCAGATCAAGAGTGAACTTATCAGCTACGAGGACGATGTACGCGCCAAGTGATAACTACTACGAGAGAGGTGAGGTCAGCAATTCTGATCTCACCGAGCTCAAAAACCTGCTGCACCCCATGCCGGTGTTCGGAGACCGTGAGGCGGCTTTCCGCTTCGGCTCGCTGGTCGATGCGATAATCACCGAGCCCGACCGCGTGAACTTCTACCGCTACACGGTGGATGATGTGCAGTACAGCCCACAGGAGTTCGCGCGGGCAACCCGCCTGCGCGACTCACTCCGGGCCGAGAGCCGACGGGATCCCTTCCTGGCGCGCGTGCTTGACCAGGCATCAACCCAGACGGTCATGGTCAACAAAGCGCAGCGCTTCATGTACGGTGATTTCCCCTTTGAGCTCGACACCCGCTGCAAGTGGGACTGGTTTCTGATGGACATCGGCTTCGGTGGCGACCTGAAGACGACATTCGCCAGCTCGCAGCAGGAGTTCGAGCAGGCCATAGACTTCTTCGACTGGGACCGTTCACGCGCCTGGTATATGGACATCGCGGGCAGCGACCGCGACTTCATCTATGCCGTCAGCAAGCGCACTGGCCAGGTGTTCAAGAAGTTCATCACCCGCGACGACGAGATCTACACCCGCGGGCGCGAGAAGTACGAGGAACTGGCATTCCAGTATTGGTGCCTCATCGCCCCGGTGCCGTCGTGTCCCGTGGGCCTCGGCTCTGCCGAGGTATTAACACCCTCACTGCCATGAGCCAGCTCCATCTCAAAGTGGAACCCTATCCCTACCAGCGTGAGGGCATCAGGCAGGGCCTCGAATGGCAACGCCTGATCATCGGTGACGAGCCGGGGCTGGGCAAGACGCTACAGTCCATCGGCATCGTGGACACAGCCGACGCCTACCCCTGCCTGGTGATCTGCCCGTCATCGCTCAAGATCAACTGGCAGCGCGAGTGGGAGAAGTTCACCGACAAGCACGCCCTGGTGCTCGACAACAGCACCCGCACGACGTGGCCTTACCTGCTCTCTATGCGGATGCACCATGTGGCCATCGTCAACTACGAAAGCCTGCGCAAATATTTCGTCTGGGACATCCGCGGAGGCCGCAAGTCGTTCCGCCTGAAGGACGTGGTTTTCTGCCCGCAGATACAGTTGTTCAAGTCGATCATCATCGACGAGAGCCACCGCGTCAAGGACCCGTCGGCACAGCAGACGATATTCACCAAGGGCATTGCCACCGGAAAAGACTGGCGCATACTGCTGTCGGGTACGCCGGTAGTCAACAGACCCGAGGATCTTGTGAGCCAGCTCTCCATCATGGGACGGCTCAACGAGTTCGGCGGCAAGGGTGCTTTCCTGGCGCGCTATTCCACCGAACACGCCGACCTGGGCGAACTGTCACGGCGCCTGTATTCGACGTGCCTGATACGGCGCGAGAAGGCCAAGGTGCTCACCCAGCTGCCCGACAAGACGCGCTGCGACCTCTACGTGGACATCAGCAACCGCGACGAGTATTACCTGGCACAGGCCGACCTTGCAGAGTATCTGCGGCAATACAAGGAGTGCACCGACTGGGAGATACGGCGCAAGATGCGCATGGAGGCCCTGGTGCGCTTCATGACGCTGCGCTCCCTGTCGGCCAAGGGCAAGGTCAAGCAGGCCATCGACTTCGTGAAGGTGTTCCTCGACAGCGGCAAGCCGCTGATCCTGTTCTGCTCCTATCACGAGATTGTGGACGAACTTTGCAAAGCATTCCCTCGGGCGGTGCGCGTCACCGGGCGCGACTCCATGATGGCCAAGCAGGCGGCGGTGGACAGTTTCCAAAGCGGAAACAGTCACCTGATCATCTGCTCCATCAAGGCGGCGGGCGTGGGCCTCACGCTCACGGCGGCATCCAACGTGGCATTCGTCGAGTTTCCCTGGACCTATGCCGACTGCTGCCAGTGCGAGGACCGTGCCCACCGCATCGGCCAGCGTGACAACGTCACCTGCTACTACCTCATCGGGCGAGGCACCATCGACCACGCGCTCTACCGCATCATCCAGGACAAGAAGAGCATCGCCAACAAGATCATGGCGTCCGACGACGACATCCCCACCGACGAGATGTACTTCAACGAACTAACTGAAATGCTACTAAATTCAGAAGACAATGGAGAGACCAATCATTAACGGAGTTGTCGAGCTGATGCAGCACATTGCCGAATATGCCGTAATGTTCCCGAACACCTACACCACGTTTGAGTGGATTGAGGATGCTTTGCAGCACATGTGCGATAGCGGGCATGGTCTTGGCGGCGGGCCATTCGGTTTCGAGGTCAGTCCCGAATGGGAGGACAAGTGCTACGGTTTCGAGGTTGAACGCATCGAGGGCGAGCAGGTTTATTTCAAGTATTTAGGAATTTGGAAATGTTAAGAAAGGAGGCAACAAATGAAATCTACAGTAATGCGCCGCAAGTGCAAGACCTGCGGCTACTACAAAGAACATAATGCCTACGGACGAGGCATTGGCTGTAATGCGTGACAATATGCAACCTAAATCAGGCAAGCCGATAACCAAAGAACAACTTATCGGTATGTGGCTTGATGAGAAAGGCAGCATAAGCCTCAGTGAGCAGATTGCACTGGGGTTTGCCTATGACAAGTTGAGCGTGTATTTAAAACAAAAGGAGGATTGATTATGAATATAAAAGAACAAACAAAGAACATGACAAGCGAGGACAGGAAGAACCTTGTCAAAGAAATCATTGAGCGATGTGTGTCATCTGAACCACCTATTGAGGGTTCACCTTATATCCATGTAGTGTTCTGCAAGGGGCGTAATGGATGGTTGCCTTTTACTGGCTACGGTTGTGACATCAGCCCAAAGAAAACAGTAGAGTTTATCAACCGCATCAACGATGCCGCTGATGTGCTAAATGGAAAGGAGGACTGATTATGCGAAAATTACTATTACTATTCATGGCGATGTTGTTTCTTTTCTCTTGCGACGATACTGCATCAGATGGAGTTGTTGCCAGTGTAAAACAATGTTACGAGTATGACTACACATTCAAAGTATATGTCAATAGATTGAAGCCTTTGGAATCGATAGATGGAGGCCAAGGATATTGGCTTTTTACCAATGATACATTACAAGTCGGCGACATTATTCACATTGGTAAAATATGTAAGGAATATTGATTATGAAGATAAAATTAGACTTTCATCCTTGCCTGACCTTTCATGGCTGGAAGGATTACAACTACTATCACATCATTCCGAGAATTACCCTATTCTCTGCGCCAAGATACCGCAGCAACTGGGATGAAACGCTTGTTGGTAAGCATTTTGACCTAACTATCGGTTGGTTGGTGTTTGAGATAAGCATCGGAATGTTGTACCTTTGGAAAGAATTTGCAAAGCCGAAGTTTAAAGCTGGTGACCATATTTGTTGTACAGATTGTTGCCATGCAGTGGTTGAGTCGGTTAACTTTGATGAAAGGAATAACAGGCATTGGTGTTACCAGTGTTTAGACCTTGACAGAAACAGCGAGGACTACGACAAGTATTTCTACATCAACGCTGAAATTGAACATTTGTGGGACTTAAAATGATAGATTATGACTGAAGAATTAAAGAAAGCATTAACCGAAAGGTTTGAACAACCGTCAAGTGGCATTGACTGTGACGAACAAGTAAAGGATGCCCTGTTCAAAGCCTACCTTGCAGGAGGCGAATATGGGTATGAGTTAGGAGTTAAGTCAATTATAAAAGTAAATTTATCTGGCAACGTATAGTAGAAAACAACGACAATGGAAGATAAGATTATTATTTGCGAATGTGGTAGTGCAGAACACCAACTGGTGCTGCGCTTTGATGATGACAAGGACTTGGGCAGGATTGTCTATGTCGAGACCCACCTTGTGCCTCTTGTGTGGTATAAACGCTTATGGCTTGGCATCAAGTACATCTTTGGCTACAAGTGTTGCTACGGCAATTTTGAAGAAGTGATTCTGTCGCCCAAGCACGTAAGACAAATCTATGATTTGTACAAGTTTCTTAGGCCGTCTGTTTCACCCGAAGAGTCCAAGAAAATCGTAAAACAAGGACTGATTATGAAAGCAAAGCGTAGAAAGAACGGTGAAGTTGTTGATGTTGAAGTACACGGAGATACCTTTATTGATGAGAAAGGTAGGTGTTTCTACTATGACGAAGTTGACATCATAGATGAACCAGATTGGCAGCAAGTCCGCATTCAGGCTGCCATCGCTGTAGTGCAGGGACTTGTGTCTAACGAAATCCATCTACATCATGCGGATAAGGTTGCCGAAGAAAAAGACATTAACACATCAACATTCTTGGCAAAGTGCGCCATTGATATTGCCGATGCTTTGGTTGCTGAGTTGAAACGTAGTGAAGATGTGTATGCAGAGTGCCGCAGAATGAATGCTATTAACACAGATTCTGTCTGCGAAAACATGACAAAGATTCAAAAAGAACTTCAAAAGAAAGGAGGACATGATGAGTAAAATTTTGTTTTCAATAGCAGTAGCGTATATTATAATTTACTTTGTATTCCGACTGTTGTATAATGTCATCAAACTGCACAAATTACATAAAGCAATGTCAGAACTTCATAAAATGCCCATAGATGAGTGGGAATCTAAGTGGGGAGAATTTGCTCAAAATGAATATAGAAAATGCAATGACCCGCATAGGCAAGAGGTTGAAGAAAATATGAAGTTCTTTCGCAAAGAACTTGAAGAACTGAAGAAAGATAACAATGCCAACATACAACAGTGATATGATGCACTGCTGTCAAGAGCAATGCAAGAAAGCCAATCAATGCTACCGCTATTGGCTTGGACAACACGCAACAGGGCTTGTATCAATGTATAGGCCAACAACTGTAAATCCAGATTGTAAATTTTTTATTGAAATGAAAGATTGATTATGAGTAACATTGCAACAAATATCGAGCAAAGCAAACATTTGCTTGAGCTGGGGTTAGACCCCAAGACAGCGGATATGAAATACGTGTATTTCGGTGAAACGGATTATGGCCTTGAAATAGCTAATGAGTTTGACGATACGATAAATAAGTTTTTCAATGCTGTGACCATCCCTGCCTGGTCTCTCTCGGCCTTGCTTGAGGTGATGCCGATAAGTATTACAGAAGGAGGAATAAAATGCAACCTTGATATTAGTCCAAGAGGCATATTCTCTACTCACAGTGGCACCTCGGCTTGGAAGATAGGCTACTATGGGAAAGACTACTCAAGCCCAACTCACGGCGCAACATTGACGTCTTACACAAAACACAATATCATTGAAGCAGCTTACGAAATGATTTGCTGGCTGTTAGAACAAGGACTGATAAAGAAAGGAGGCGAACAATGAACTTTGGTGATGTATTCATGGCGTTCTTCATGGGGATGCCACTTGACAAAGATGAATTTGACAAATTCTTCGACGAGTCTTTCATTAAGTACTTCCAAGATAACCCTAACGGTTATGATGAAGCGATGAGGCTTATCGAAGAGCAAGTCCCAGCAAATTCCAAGGATATGATGATAGAGAGAATGAACAAAATTTACGAACAATCAAAGAAACAACAATGAAAAAGATTCTAACAATACTGATTATGCTTGCTGCGTTGCTGGCAAGTTGCAATGGGAAGAACCCAGAAATAAGAAACAACGTGGCATCATACGCTATCTATGTTGATACAATCCGTGGCCACGAATACATCATTCTCAGTGGAATGTATTTAGGTAACATCATCCACTCGGAAAGTTGCCCGTGCAAGGAAGGAGGGAACGATGAGTGAGCAATATCCGCTGATCATGACCGAGGAGTGCTGGGCAAATTCCCAACTCTCGATAGCCAGATATTATGGGGGCATCAATTTTATGGGGCATCAATACCTTATCGTCAACAAGGATGGCAAAGACCTGTTTGAGCTGTCCATTGAGGCAGATAAAGCAGGAAGAGAAAAGGCAATCGAGCCTGGCGAGCCTGCCGACCTGGTACTGGTATCACTTATCCCGTCTTACAAGAAACTTGGACGTGACCGCATTATAGAACTTCTCAAGCAATGCAAGACCGAGAAGGAAATCAAAAAAATCGCAAAACAGAAGAAGAAATGAGAGTAAAACTACAACGATATGTAATTGAGCAGACCCACAACATCCAAGGCAGGGTCGTGGGCAGCAGGTACGGCTATGCCATCGCGTTAAGGCGGCACTGGTGGAGCAAAAAGAAGTACCTCAGCCTCATACAGGATTGGCACACAGCACTGGACGATGAGGAGAAGCCTTGCCTTGTCGAACTTCACGACAACATTAAAGACGCCACGAGGTTTTCAGACAAGTCCAATGGTATGCACAGCAAGACAGCCGCCGAGACGATTGTGGCGATGATCAAGAGCAGACCGGACAAATTCATTCTTAGATAATGGACGAGAATACATTCAACCAAATCAACGAGAGCGAGGACAAGTCAAGAAGAGACGAGCTCACCAAGTACAGGGAAGAGCACAAAAAGCCGTGGTACTTATGGTAATTAACATAGAAGCAATTTCCCGACATACAGATGGGAAAGAGCAGTTCACGAAAACAGTGAAGATATTCGGCATGGTGGTCTATCGCTACATGTCCGTGAGCGACGTGGACGATAGCAACCGCACTGTCGGTTTCGCAAGTATGCCTGACCAGACCCAATGGGTTGACGATTAAGCCCTGTCCCAACGATCGACAAGCCGCACCAGTGTTAATGACGGTGCGGCTTGTTTTGTAAAGAAAAGGAGGTTTCCGCGCATCACTGCGTCAAACCTCCACAACATGAAACATGAGAAATTGTCCTCCTTTCTCTGATTAAACAAAACCATTAAAAACCAAGTATATCATAAGACACCTTAATCCTTGCCTGCGGTGATGCCTTGTTATCCTTTAAGTCGTGTGAATACCCACCGTAAGCACCGATGCTAACCTTGCCGAATTTCAACCTTGCGCCAAATTCGGCAAACGGCACTGCGGTCTTACCGTTGAACTGGTATTCACACCCTGCGCCAACATCAAGAAAGAAATGCTTGTTGTCCTTGATAGTCCTTGTAATCGTTTCAGTAATGTACTGTTTCTCATGATACACCTTAATGGAATCCAACGACGGCTCATATCCACTAACCCAGGCGTCATAGTCCTTGGCAAAGTAGTGCTTGCTGGTTATCGGTATCTCTACCTCCACCGTGTCTTGAACCATTTTCGTGAGGTCACGGAAATGGTCAACATCCCGTGTAACCGTGTCATGCCTCACCACGGGCAAACACCGTGTCACATACCTTACCATTGCCGAATCAATGGGCGCAGGTTGATAATCAAACACCGTGTCACGCACTACAACCGTGTCACGCTCCACCTTGACAGGCTCAACAGGCTTGCGTGAGCAGTGCGCCATCCACAAGCCAAGGATAATACCAACAGCGATAACCACTGCATATGTAATGATGTCTTTCTTGTTCAGCATAGTTTATCAAGAATTACGGTTATCACACACAAGGCGAGAATTGCCATCGCCACAATCAACGTGATGCACCCGCCGACTAAGATAGCCCGTTGCTCGTTATTGTTGTCCATATAAACCAGTTTTATGCGTTCAAACCGCTTATTTTGTAGGATTTGTACATATTAAGCATGTTTTCACCGCATTATTTTTGTTTTAAGAATTACATTAATGTAAATTACATCAAAGTAACTTATTCCACAGTCAAGGTAATCCGCTCGCCGTTGTTGGCCGCACGCCTCAACACCATGTACACACGCTTGAATGTGGCCCAGGAATTGATGACCTTACCGACCACCTTGTTCTGCCCGACGATGATGCAGCCCGATGAACTGTCCTGGTCGGTCCCGCTGTGGATCAAGATACCTGAGAACCCCTTGACATACTTCAATCTCGGCACCTTGCCACCGCAGAAGTCCTTGTACAACGGCTTCTTGACAAACGTGCCGCTCACTGTGTTCATGTCAATCTCATACACCCCCGTCGGTATGGCCGTCTGGTGCTTGACCTTGATGCGGGCGATGTTCGCCTCGCTCATCGACTGGTCAAGCCCTCGGTCTTTGTCCTCGATGGTGTCGCATAGGAACACCCACTCACCGTTCTGCTTGTCCTGCATCATCAGCCGACCGATGGTGTATTTTTCTTTCTTCGCTATGCGTTTTAATTTAAGTTTCATATTGTCGTTTCAATTATTTACGTTACCTTTGCAAAGTCTTTTTCTAAGGCGACGGACACCGCCTTGCTTTCTTGCAAGGTTCAGCCATCCTTCGGGGTGGCTTTTTCTTAGCCACTTATCTTAGTCACATTAATTGACTAAGTTCACGTCAAGTTCACGTCATCTTTCTCGGCCACGTCATCCCCGCAATGGTGGCAGTCCTCTTGCCCGTAGTCATCCATTTGTTGCGGGTCACCGCCATAACGGGGATGACGTGCATGGTGTTTGCGGGTGTCGTCGTCAATCTCTTCGATGCCCTCGTCAAGTATCTCAGCCAGCGCCTCGCTCTTGCGGCGGATGATAGCCACACCCATGCGCTTGATGTCAATCTTGACCCGCACGCCCTTTACGTAGGCGATGTGGCCGAAGATGCTCGACACCTCGCACAGGCAGCCGAACACCATGCCCGCCATCGCAGCGGTCGTGTGGTCGCAGATGCCCCACGGCTCGCACAACGCCAGCCCGAACACCACACCCACAAGCATGTAACTGGTGTAGTCCACTATCTTGTTCAGCGTGCGGCGAACAGCCCTTGAGTTGTGCCACTCGTACTTCTCCCGCTCGGCATCGCTCTTGGCCTCGTCACGCCGCATCTTGCACTCACGCCAGCCCCACCAGAAGTCACCAGCGATGAGCACAACGGCAAGGACGATGAGCCACCGCAGGTCAGTCACGACCTGTATGGCCTCGCCCGCAAAGGTGGCAATCGAGATGCCGCCAGCCGCCGTGCTCATGTGCATCTTGTCCGTAAGCACCGCCGTTACCCTTTCCCGCAATGCAGCATCACGATGAACACGGCCACAACCGCAGCACCGCCGATGGTGCAAAGCAATTCTGGCCATTCCCACTTGCCGCCGTTGTTGTAGTCCAGCCACTCCTTGCAGCAGCCGATGATGATGCCGCTCGTCAGCGCAGACCACAGGCCAGCGAACAGGTTAACACTCTCAAGATACACGGGCAAGGCCACCACGATGGCGGTGGCCAGCCCTGCGATAAAATGTTTCTTCTTGTCAGTCATAGCCGTTAATAAGTTACATAGAACGCCTCTCGTTTAGTACCCATGATGGTGTCTTGTACGCCCATGCGGTAGAGCGACACGCGCCTGCCGTTGTAGTCTACCGTGATGTAGTTGACGTGCGGACCGCCGTTATTGCCGTCCCACTGAGTGCCTCCAGGCTCATACGGCTTGGTGGTTACGAACACGAACTGGTCTTTCTGGAGCAGGGCATAGCCGTAATCATCGCTGTGCGTGTGGCCGACGAACCAACCGACGAAGACACCATTGCCGAATGAATATTCCGTGCCATTGTAGGTGTATGACCCGCCGCTCTTGAATGCCGCCACAATATCCGTCAACATTTTGCCGATAGTTATCTGGTACTGGCTCGTGATGTGGTCTCCCCAACCCTGCAACTGGCTAAGGTTGCATGGCTTGACGTGCATGAACACCATGACGTGATTGGCATTGGTGGCGGCATCCTGCAACTGCCCGATGAACCACACCACTTGGTCATCGGTCATCCTGCCGAAGATGGTGGCCGAATTGTCGGGATTGGCATCCAGCCCGTCCGCCTGGTCAAGAAAGATGCACTTGTACTTGGCGCTGCCTTTCACATAGTCAACCGAGTAGTAGGTCTTGCCTTCGGGATGGTTGAGCGTCACCCCGCTGCTTTGGTACCATGCCGACTTGGTCACGATAGGCTCGATGTAGCGGGTGTATCGTGCTGCAAGCGACGGTGATTGCAGGCAGTCATGGTTGCCGATAGCGAAGAAGAACGGCTTCGCGCAGGCCAGCATCTTGGCGTACAAGCCTTCAACGCCGTCATCGTAATTGCCGCCCACGCCGTCACCAGTATGCACGGCGAAGTCCGCAGCGGTGTTGGCAAGCAGGTCGTCGGCATTACCGATGTTGTCGCTGTGGCTATCGCTGATGTGGATGAAGCGCAGTCGAGGATATGATGAATACTTCTCCTTGTCAAGCATATTCTTCACTACCCTCATCTGTTCGGGGTAGTTCTGGCCGTAGTAGCCGTACTGCGACATGTCGGGCGTCGAGCCCCCGCTGCCTGCACCTGCCGCCAATGCGTCAAGCGCATCCTTGACGTTGGTCGCACCGCTTACATCGCCACTATATGACACGTTCTGCGCATCAGCGCCTATCGGCATCTCCACTCCGTTCTTGCGCACCTTCTTCACGGCCATGGTAGCCGATGCACGCAGCGTCGACCGCAAGGCCACAGGCGTGCTCTGCGTGTCATAGATTGAACCTTCGATTGCTTGAATATCAAAGTATGTACCCCAAAAACTATCTTCCTTATAAGATTGCACAAGGTCGCTCGGAACATAGAGTTTTGTCTGATGATAGACATTGTTATCATCCTTGTATCTGCACACCGTCTTCGATTCTCCGTCAATCGTTACGGAACCAATATTAAAGTTGTTGGTATTAACCTCGCCGCTCACCATCGTTGCTGAACGAAAAATGAATGCTTTGAGTTTTGTACAACCGCTAAAAATTTGGGTATATGTTCCAATCGTAATGGTGATTAGGTCAACTACCTCAAGAGATGTGCAGCCGAAGAAAAGTTGCCGCCTTGGATTGGTAATCGAACCAAGTTTAGCACTTTTCAGTGAAGTACACCCATAGAAACTTGCAGCGAACATGGAAAAAATTCCATCTTCAAGGGTTACAGAGGTAATAGCAGTGTTCCCTTGGAATGCGTTGTCATATAATCCGTCAAGGACTAACGGGGTTACTTCTGATTTATACAAACATGAAGTGTAACCGTATTCGTCACTAAACGAGCGCTTCAACACCAATTCACCAGTAGGTGGGTTATATGTGTTAGCCGATGCGCATATTCTAACACTTGTTCCCATCTGATAATGAACGCTACCAATATCGAATGGCAACGAAGGCATCGCGCCCGTAGCACCAGTCAAGCCGATGGTGATGTCACCTTGCAGGTCTTGGCAAGCAATAGTCAGCGTGTCGGTGTCGTCGGTCTGCTTGACCTCTGCCTGGCGGTTGTAGGACACCACGATGTCAGCACCAGCCAAAGCCTCTTCTGCCGTCAGCGATGACTTGCTCAGGGCGAACTTCGTGCCGCCAGTCAACTCCAGCGTCACACCATTGCTGATGTTTTTGCCTTGGATGTGCAGCGTGGCCTTGCTCGGCTCATCGGTGTAGTCACCTTCTGCCGTTGAACTGAGTACACCCTTCAAGGCGACGGCACTAACATCTTCGCCATCCATCTTGACATCGATGCTCGGCACAATTTCAGCGACACCAGTGCCGTCAATCTCGACCGATGCCATCTGCACACCGTCATGTGTGGCGGTCAGCAAGCCGCTGAACTCGACATCTTCGCCGCTTCCCGTAGGTGCAAAGGTGATGATTATCGTGTCCGTGAGGTTGCCGTCGGCATCTGGCGTCAAGGTCTGCTTGTTAGCCGAGAAACCGCTACCTGTCAAGGCAATGGTCACGTTGCCAGTGAGCCTCTTGCCGCTCACCTTCACCGTAGCCGTGGCCGTCTGCCCGAACAGCGTGTCGCCGAAGTGGACAACGCTCGGCACCATGTGCAGCACAGGTGAAGTGTTGTCCGTGATGACAAGGGTATCGCCCTCGATGCTCACCGTCGAACCGCCGTCGCCCATCTCGCCAATCA
>FLNX01000218.1_pt1 | contig 14728 bp, 14 predicted proteins | sample 1140341 | NCBI WGS metagenome assembly FLNX01 (sample SAMEA3878208, study PRJEB12797) | bioreactor metagenome | biome: Moose rumen | place: Sweden | collected 2011-10
TGCCGTTTCTTGCCAGTTAGTGGCATCCACGCCGCAAAGATACGAATTTTCCCGCAAACTGCCAAGCAGAATGCGGGAAAATTCGAATTTATAGAGGGGACAGTCTTTGATTGATTTAAAGACCTCAGCCCCATTTTGTTAGGACGGCGGAAGTTGGTGATGCGCCAACGTGCGCGCGTGATAGTAGGGAAACGCTGAAACACCCCGCACCTCTTGCACCTCTCACACCCAGCCCGGGTGTGGCGGGTGCGGGAGGTGGGGGGCAAAAAGAACATATTACAACTATAATATGCGTATATGAAGATGAAAATCGAAGAAAACTATGAACTGCGCTACAATGTGATGAGGCAAACAGAGGGATACCGCTCCCGCCATCGCATGGAGGCTCCTGGCAAATCTACGGAGGCTTCTGACGAAAAAATGGAGGCTCCATTTTCCGCTACGGAGGCTCCCTGCAAAAAAATAGAGGTTCCATTTTCCGCTAGGGGGCTAGCGTGTGGTCGACGATGTTGACGGCGTAGTCATGCCCTCCGGGCCGGGCAGCGCAGTCAGGGGCACGTAGCACTCTGCTACTTGATGCTGCCCGTGGTCAGTTCACTTTTCAGGAAACTGTAGACGTAGCGTGGACTCTGGTAGTAGAGGCCGGTGGCGTCGCGCTGCAGTCGCTGGTAGGTGTCGGAGTTGATGACAGTGGAGAGGGCTTGCTCCATCGTGAGTTGTGGGTCGTCGTCCATGAGCAGCAGGGCGAGGTTCTTCACCATGTCGAGTTTCATCTGTTCCTGCGTGCTCATAGTCTCTTCAGGGTTTTAAGGGCACGCTCGGTGCCGAAGAAATACTGGAAGGTGATGCCCTTCATGTTCCTTAGGTTGTGTACGAGCGTGGGCAGGTCGATGGCCTGCGTCTCGTATTTCCAGAGTTGTACGCCCACGCGGTCGTTGGCGATGGGGCCGATGACGATGTCGTAGTCATGGGCGGGCTTGGTCGTGGAGTTGTTGCGGTTCAGCAGGATGAACTTGGCCCACTCCTTGCTGTAGTCGTCGAAGCGGAGTACTCGCAGGCCGGCCATCGCCGTCTCATCGGCCTCATAGGTCTGCACCGTGGGCACGCCCGCCTCCATCTGTTCCACCTTCGTCTTGGCCATGTCCATCGCCTGGGTGTACTCGCGACTGAGGTAGAAGCCCTGGCCGAAATCCTTGTTGGGTTTCGACTTCGTGAGGTCTATCTCGCTAAAGTCCTGGTTAGTGCCGTGATAGAGGATCATACGAGCGCCCCTCCTTTCCTGTGGCAGTACTCGGCGATGTCGCTGACCATCGACTGGAACGACTGCGTGTGGCAGTAGCCGTAGTGCTCGTCGACGAACCTGATGCCCCCGTAGCGGCTCAGGTAGTTGAACGCCTGCTTGAGCGTCAGTCCGAAGCGCCGCCCGAACTCCACAGCGAAGATGATTGTCCACTCCAGCTTGTCGTGATTGCTGTATCCCATAATCGTATCGTTTATTGTTTGAACTTCGTTCGAACCCGCTTTCGCTCGGAATAGTTCGAATGAAATTCGGCTCTTCTCTCGCTTAACCGCGGCTTTCTTGGGTGCAAAGATACAACTTTTCTGTGAGATTATCGCAGAATCCCTCAGTTTTTTTATATCCGTTAGTCTCAGTATGTCAAATCCCTTGGCTGCGGTTCTCGGCTGCGGCTGAGTCATCTGTGCCACGAAGACAGACTAACAAAAAGAAACGTTGAAAGAGATTGGTAATGAGTTGGTTGCGATTTTAGGTTTATCCCAGGGTGGGGGATTTCGGGGGAACGTAACGGAATTTGCCGTACCTTTGCAACCGCAAACAAGCAAGAAGTCAGGGCCCGACAGACTGCCAGCAGACAACATTATTAATCCTTTAAACCCAAAACAAAAATGAGTATGACAAAGAAAGAATCAATTAAGTTCATCGTGCAACTGATCGCCTCCATCGCAACCGCCATCCTGACGGCACTGGGAGCCACCTCGTGTATGGGGTATTAAGAAAAGAAATGAGGGGAGCAAAGCGGCTCCCCTCATTTCTACTGTTATGCGTCGATATTGGCGTAGGTGGCGTTCTTTTCGATGAACTGGCGGCGGGGTTCTACGTCGTCGCCCATCAGCATCGAGAAGATCTCGTCAGCCTCGGCGGCATTCTCGATGGATACCTGCTTCAGGAGGCGGTTCTCGGGGTTCATCGTGGTCTCCCAGAGTTGCTCGGGATTCATCTCACCCAGACCTTTGTAGCGCTGGGTGTGCAGGGCGGTGGCGTTCTCGTCACCAGCCACGTACTTGTCGATGAAGGCCTGACGCTGCTGCTCGGTGTAGCAGTACTCAGAGAACTTCTTGTACGTACACTTGTAGAGCGGCGGGGTGGCGATGTAGAGGTGTCCGCCCTGGATGACCTGCGGCATAAAGCGGTAGAAGAGGGTCATAATCAGCGTGTCGATGTGAGAGCCATCGACGTCGGCATCGGTCATGATGATAATCTTGTCATAGCGCAACTTGTCAATGTTGGCCTCACGGTCGCCTTCGCCCTCCACGCCGAAGCGTACGCCGATGCTCTGGATGATGTTCATCACCGACTCAGCCTCGAACACGCGGTGCCACTGTACCTTCTCCACATTCAGAATCTTACCACGTAGGGGCAGGATGGCCTGGAAGTGACGGTCGCGGCCCTGCTTGGCGGAACCGCCGGCGGAGTCACCCTCGACGAGGAAGATCTCGCAGTCCTTCGGGTCCTTGTTGGAGCAGTCGGCCAGTTTGCCTGGCAGTCCGCCACCCGTCATCGGGTTCTTGCGCTGCACGCTCTCACGGGCCTTGCGGGCGGCGATACGGGCTGTGGCGGCGAGAACGACCTTGTCGCAGATCGTCTTGGCCTCCTTGGGGTGTTCCTCCAGATAGTTGGCCAGAGCCTCGCCTACGGCCTGCTGGACGGCGCCAGCGACCTCTGAGTTACCGAGTTTGGTCTTGGTCTGTCCCTCGAACTGCGGCTCTGCCACCTTGATGCTAATCACTGCTGTAAGTCCTTCGCGGAAGTCTTCGGGGGCAATCTCGATCTTGGCCTTCTCGATCTGCTTGGAGATCTGCGGGTCGCTGTCGGCATACTTCTTCAGCGTACGGGTGAGGGCTGCGCGGAAACCAGCCAGGTGGGTACCTCCCTCTATGGTGTTGATATTGTTGACGTAGGAGTGGATATTCTCCGAGTAGTCGGTGTTATACATCACGGCCACCTCGATGGGGATGCCCTGCTTCTCAGTCTTCAGATAGATGACGTCGTCGACGAGGTGGGTGCGGTGACGGTCGACGTAGCGCACGAACTCCTTCAGGCCGTCCTTGGCGTGGAACACCTCCGGCTCCTTCAGGTTGCCCTCTTCGTCGGGACGCTTGTCAGTGAGCGTGATGGTGATGCCGGCGTTCAGATAAGCCAGTTCACGCATACGGCGGGCGATGATGTCATATTTGTATTCCGTCGTTGTGAAGATGGTGCCGTCGGGCCAGAACTGCTGGCGGGTACCGGTCTTGTCGGTGTCGCCTACGATCTTCACGTCGTAGAGGGGCTTGCCCTTCTCGTATTCCTGCTGGTAGATGTGGCCGTTGCGGAACACCTGCGACATCATGTGGGTACTGAGGGCGTTGACACAACTGACGCCGACACCATGGAGACCGCCAGAGACCTTGTAGGAACCCTTGTCGAACTTACCGCCGGCGTGGAGCACGGTCATCACGACCTCGAGGGCCGACTTATGCATCTTCTCGTGCTCGTCGACGGGGATGCCTCGTCCGTTGTCCTGCACGGTGATGCTGTTATCTTCGTTGATGGTTACCTCGATGTGGGTACAATAGCCGGCCATCGCCTCGTCGATAGAGTTATCGACAGTCTCGTTCACCAGATGGTGGAGACCCTTCTCGCTGATGTCGCCGATGTACATGGCAGGGCGCTTGCGCACTGCTTCCAGACCCTCGAGCACCTGGATGTTACTCGCGGAATAGTTTTGTTCTTGGTTCAGTTGTTCTTCTGTCATTTTCTTGTTTTTTGCAAATTTGGTTGCAAAGGTACGGAAAAAAAGTCAGATAAACGAAGTTTATCTGCTAAAAAACTACAAAAAGAAACCGCAACCCTTTCGAGTTGCGGCTATCTCACTTTCTTGTCTCTTGTTGCCTTAGAGTTTGTTGATGTGCTGTGCGAGGCTTGACTTCAGGTTGGCGGCCTTGTTCTTGTGGATGATGTTGGTCTTAGCCAGTTTGTCGAGCATCTTCTGTACCTTCGGATACAAGGCGACAGCCTCTTCCTTGTTGGTCATAGCGCGCAGTTTGCGCACAGCGTTACGCATTGTCTTTGCGTAGTAGTGATTGTGAAGTGCCTTTTTCTTGTCCTGACGGATACGCTTCACGGATGATTTGTGATTTGCCATTTTTGATTTTGAATTTTTTAATTGTTAATTTTAAAGCTTATGGGTCTTACGCCGCGATGGCTGCCCTGGGCAGCCCCTTTCAGGGCTTCCGCCACCTTATCCCATTGCTGGTAGCACTTGGCTGTGCAGATGGCGGATTTAATGTGTAGTCCCTAGGAGAGTCGAACTCCTCTTTAGAGAATGAAAATCTCTCGTCCTAGCCGATAGACGAAGGGACCATCGCCGTTAAAAGCGGGTGCAAAGGTACGGTTATTTTTTCAATTGGCAAAATTTTCTTCAAGAAAAATGCGCTTTTTGACTAAAATTTAGTAATTTTGCACCGTAATGTTGTCGAAAAGTCAGGCGATTGTACTGCATTCGCTCAAGTATGGTGAGACGCGGCTCATCGTCGATATGTTCACCAGGATGCACGGTAGGCTGTCGTTTATCGTCAGCATACCGAAGTCGCCTAAGGCGAAGATCAAGAAGCAACTGTTCCAGCCGCTGACGATGCTGGAGATAGAGGCTGACGTCAGGCCGCGTCAGTCGCTGCAGAAACTGGCCGACGTGCGCCTGGCCCATCCCTTCTCGTCGATCCCGTTTGAGCCTGACAAGTTGTCAATCTCACTCTTCATCGCCGAGTTCCTGTACTACGCCCTGCGCAGCGAGCAGCAGAACGTGCCGCTTTTCGACTACGTGACCAACAGCATCCAGTGGCTTGACAGCCAACCGGACCACTATGCCAACTTCCACTTGGTCTTCCTGATGCGTATGAGCCGTTTCCTGGGCTTTTACCCGAACTTGGAGGATTATGCCCCGGGCGACTATTTCGACCTGCGAGAGAGTGCGTTCTGCACCGTTCCGCCCGTTCACCGCGACTTCCTCGACCCTCACGAGGCGGAGAAGATACAACTGATGATGCGCATGGACTATCCGACGATGCGCCTCTACCGTATGACACACGGTGAGCGCAACCGCCTGCTGGAAGTTGCGCTCACCTATTATCGTCTGCACCTGCCAGACTTCCCGGAACTCCGGTCGCTCCAGGTGCTGCAGGAACTTTACGCTTAGACAGCCTTACATAAACTTAATCGTGCCCTGCACGGCTTCAGGCGGCGGGGCGATGGTCTCTTCAGGCTCCTCGATGAATGTCTGCGAGTTGATGCTGTCGAGAATCTCGCGGGTACGCTTGTAGGTAGGCGTTGACTCAACGGCTGAGATGACATCGTCGTTGTCGAGGTCCTCGGGGTGGAAGAGATAGATGTTCGGACGGCGCTTGTAGCGCTTGGCCGTACTGTCGCCGCCATAGTAGCGGTTGCGGCGGTCCTGCTTCTCGGCAGCACGGGCCTGCTCTTCGGCGATGCGGTTGATCTCCTCCTGCGTATGTTTCTTCAGGTGCCCGCCCATACCGTCGACATCCTCGATGCCGAAGCCGGTGGCGAGGATAGTCACCTTCACCTTCTTGCCCAGTTCGGGATCGGTGGCGAGTCCCCACTTGATCTCGAAGTCGTTGCCGAACTTGGCCATAAAGTCGTTCACGTCGTTCATCTCCTCCATCATCAGCGACTGCTGGCCGTCCTTCGAGCCGGCGAAAGAGATGGAGAGCAGGATCTTCTTCGAGTTGAAGATGTCGTTGTCGTTGAGCAGCGGTGAGTTAAGGGCATCGTCGATGGCCTTCTTCACACGGCCCTCGCCCTCGCCGTAACCCGTCGACATAATGGCTACGCCACCATCCTTCAGCACGGTCTTTACGTCGTTGAAGTCGAGGTTGATGAGTCCGTGTACGGTGATGATCTCTGCGATGCTCTTGGCAGCCACAGAGAGCGTGTCGTCGGCCTTGCCGAAGGCGTCGAGCACGGAGAGTTCGGGATAGATCTCGCGCAGCCGCTCGTTGTTGATGACGAGCAGGGCGTCGACGTGCTTCGACATCTCCTCTACGCCGTCAAGGGCCTGGTCGATCTTACGGTCGCCCTCGAAGCGGAAGGGGATGGTGACGATGCCGACGGTCAGTATGCCCAGTTCCTTCGAGACGCGGGCGATGACGGGTGCGGCTCCCGTGCCGGTGCCGCCGCCCATACCGGCAGTGATGAAAGCCATACGGGTACCGTCGTTGAGCATGTTCGTGATGTCGTCGATGCTCTCTTCGGCTGCCTGACGTGCCTTCTCGGGTTTGTTGCCGGCTCCGAGTCCCTCCTTGCCCAGTTGCAGATGCACGGGCACGGGCGAGTCGTTGAGTGCCTGATTATCCGTGTTGCAGAGCACGAACGTCACGTCGTGGATGCCTTCACGGTACATGTGATTGACGGCGTTGCCGCCACCACCTCCTACACCAATCACTTTGATGATGCTGTGATCCTTCTCCGGTGCGCCGAAGTCGAGGATGTCATTGTTTATATTGTCTTCTGCCATAATCTTTGTACTTTTTGGGGGTTAGTCTTCTTCTTCAACCATGCCTTTCACAAACTTCAGGGCACCTTTCTTGAACTTATTCCACTTGCTGTTCTCGCGACGGATGCGCTCTTCCTCTTCTTTCTTCTTCCGTTCCTCTTCCTGCTTGATGCGGTCTTCCTCCTCCTGCTGACGGCGCTTCTCCTCCTCGGCCTTCTGCTTCTCGGCCTCGGTGCGGATCACGCCGGCGGGAATCTCGCTGACCTGGCGAGCCTGACGCTGGTCGGCTGTGGGGTGGGGTGTCGTGTCCTTCTTCGCACTGAACAGGTCGTTGCCGATCTCGCTGCCCGCGCAGTTGATGTCGCCCTTGGCCAGCAGTCCCAGCACGGTGTTCATCGTGCCGTCGTGGGCCTTGATCAACTCGTGGTTGGAGTTGATGGTGTGGGTGACGAACTTGGCGATGCGTATCTTCTCCACGTGGGTGTGGTTGAAGAAGGCCTGCTCAATATTCTTCATATTCGAGCCGCCACCCGTGAGGATGATGCCGCCGAGCAACTTGTCGTAGTAGTCGTTGGGAATCTGGTACCAGACGTTCTCGATGATTTCCTCCAGACGGCCCTCCACGATTTCAATGAACTTGCGGCTCTCCACCTGACGCTCGCTGTCGATGGAGTATTTCATATTGTTGTCGATGTCGTTGTTGTCGGTATAGGCTGCCGCGTACTTCAGTTTCATCTTCTCGGCATCGCTTTCCTCCATCTGCAGGGTGGCGATGTCCTTGGTGATGTTGTTGGAGCCGAGGGGGATGACGGCCAAGTGGCGCAGGATGTTCTTGCTGTAGACGGAGACGGTGGTCGTGTCGTAGCCGATGTCGACGAGGGCACAGCCGGAGCGGCGTTCAGCCTCCGTCAGCACGCTGTCGGCCAGTGCGAGGGGTGCCAGATACATCTCGGCCACATTGATGCCTGCCACCTCGAAACACTTGTTGAGGTTACGGTAGAAGGCCTTGCGCTCGAGGATGTTCAGGAAGTTGCCCTCCAGGCGCGTAGCCTGAATGCCCACGGGGTCGAGTTGGTACTGAGAGTCGACCTTGTACTCCTGTACGGCAGCGTCGAGGATTTCCTGATCCTGGTAGGTCATGTTACGGTTGGAATCCATCAGTTCGATGACCATCTCCTGAGTGATACGAGTCTCCGCAGGCAGGTCCTTGGTCACGACGTTCCTGACACTGCGGATGGACTGGCCGCCGACACCGACGTACACCTGGAGGATCTCAGTCTTCGTCTGTGTCTCCAGTTTCTTGATGATGTTCGTCAGGCACTGGGCCGTCTTGTCGATGTTATACACATACCCTTTTCGGATGAAGGAACTGGAATCCTCCTTCACCACGGCGAGCACGGTGATGCTGCCGTCGAGATTCTTCTGTCCCGCGATACCGGTCATCTTGGATGAGCCGAGTTCAATTGCTACGATAAATTCCTTTGCTGCTGCCATAACTATTCACTATTTCACTTTTCACTTTTCGCTTTTCACTTCTCTCTTCTTACAGATAATCTGGTTGTCGAACTCCACGCTGATGTAGGCGTACTTGTTCCACCCGGCCTGGTTCAGCCCGTAGAGGTAGAACTTGCGCAGGCGGTCCAGTTTCTTGGCGATGCCCGTCGGTGCACCTAAGTAGACGATATGGTCGCCCACGCGCGGCACGATCTCCAGGGTGCCGTCGGCGAGTATGTTCACCTGTACCACCTGGTTCTGCCAGAACTTGTCGCCGAGCAGTTCGTTGCCTATTATGGTGAGCGTCTTCTGGGCGTACCTACGGCTGATGTGGCCTGTGGCGACGATCATGTCAGAGGCATACCTCGACTCCGGCAGGATGTTGCCGTGGGTGTCGAGATAGTAACTGTCGCCACTGCTGGCCAGCACGTGGAGGATGGGCGTGCGCTGACGGATGCTGATGCACACGTGGCCGCTCTGCGTCTTGTAGCACTCGGCCTTGTCGACGAAGGGGCTCTTCTGCAGTTCCTCCTCGATGTGACGGGCGTCGATCTCTGCCATCGGACGCGCCAGGGGGTAGGCGTGGCTGCGCTCCAGCAGTTTCTTTACTTCACTGGCATTGATAAACCCGTTGTCGGCCTCGTTGTTGATGTTGATCTTCACCTCTGAGCAGACGGTGGCTTTCTCGGTAGGCGTGTTGAATGACGAGACGGCCAGCGCCAGGTAGACGGCGATGACGATGTCGAAGACGACGATGAGGGTTTTCTTCCAGTTGACTGTCATTATGATGTACTATTTACTGATTTTCAATTTACTATTCAACAGTTTGGTGATCTGGGGCACCTGATTGTCGAGGTCGCCGGCCCCGAGCACGATGAGCACCTCGAAGTCGTGGGCCTTCACGTAGTCGAGCACTTGGTCCTTCTGGATCATCTCCTTCTTGACACCCTCCTTTAGGTTGTCGTAGATGAGTTGCGAGGTGACGCCCTCGATAGGTTCCTCACGGGCGGGATAGATCTCGGTGAGGATGACTTCGTCGAGTTGACTCAGCGCCTCGGCAAAATCACGGTAGAAGTCGCGGGTACGGGTGTACAGGTGTGGCTGGAAGATGGCCGTGATGTGCTTGTCCTTATACAACTCGCGGATGCTGCGGGCACTCTGGTAGATCTCCTTCGGGTGGTGGGCATAGTCGCTGAGGAAGACCAAGCGGTCGGTCTTGATCTTGAAGTCGAAGCGACGGTCCACGCCGCCGTAGGTCTGCATGCCGTACTTCAGTTCAGCCGCCGTACAGCCGTTGAGTTGGGCCATAGCCATAGCGGCGATGCCGTTCTCGATGTTGATGGGGATAGGCTGGCCTAACTGCACGTTCTTGACGCACTCGATGGGCGAGATGAAGTCGAAGGTGATCTCGCCGTTTGCGATGCGGATGTTCTCGGCGTGGAAGTCGCCTTCCGTCAGACTGTAGTCATAGCGCTTCACGCCCTCCTGCAGGTTCTCCTGCATCTCCAGGTCGCGGTGGATGATAAGGGCACCGCCGGGCTGTATCAGTTCGGTGTAGTGGCGGAAACTCTCTAAGTAGGCCTCCTTGGTGCCGTAGATGTCGAGATGGTCGGGATCGGTCGAGGTGATTACGCTCATCCAGGGACGGAGCCAGTGGAAACTGCGGTCGAACTCGTCTGCCTCGATGACCACGAAGTCGGAGTCGGAGAGGATGTAGTTGGTGCCGTAGTTCTTGGAGATGCCGCCGAGGAAGGCGTTGCAGTCCATCTGGCTCTGGTGCATGATATGGGCGCACATCGTCGAGGTGGTCGTCTTGCCGTGGGTACCGGCCACGCATAGTCCCTTGTGAGCCTGAGTGAGGGTGCCGAGCACCTGGGCGCGCTTCTGTATCTCGAAGCCGTTCTCCCGGAAGTACTGGAGTTCCTGGTGGGTATCGGGGATGGCCGGGGTATAGATGACGAGGCACGACTCCTTCTTCTTGCAGGCGTGGGGAATCTCGTCGATGTTCTCCTCGTAGTGGATGAGCATACCCTCCTTCTCCAGACGGCGCGTCAAGTCGGAGGGCGTCTTGTCATAGCCGCCCACGACGAGTCCCTTGTGGATGAAATAGCGGGCGATGGCACTCATGCCGATGCCACCGGCGCCGATGAAATAGACTGATTTGATATCCTTTATATTCATTTTGCTAATTTGATTACTTCTTTGGCGATGATGTCGGCAGAGTCGGGCAGTGCCAGTTTCAGCACGTTCTCGCTGAGCGACTTCAGGCGTGCGCCATCGTTGACGGTGTCGATGGCCAGTTGCAGGAGTGTGCTGGGGGCCTCGGCATCCTTCACGTAGATGGCGGCATCGCGGTTGGCGAGGGCCAGGGCGTTCTTCGTCTGATGATCCTCCGCCACGTTCGGGCTTGGCACGAGGATGACGGGCTTACCCAAGAGGCAGAACTCGGAAATGCTGCCCGCACCCGCACGGCTGATGACCAGGTCGGCGGCCTTGTAGGCGACACCCATATCGGTGATAAAGTCGGTTACCTTCAGGTTGGGAAGGTCATAGCCCTTCAGGCGTTCGCTGATCTCTGCGCTGTAGTACTTGCCCGTCTGCCAGAAGAACTGTACGTCGGTCGCCTTCACCAAGTCGAGGTGCTGCAGCACGCTCTCGTTGATGGTTCTGGCACCGAGGCTGCCGCCGACGAGCAGGACGGTCTTCTTGGATGGGTCGAGGCCAAGGCTGCGGATGGCATCATCGCGGCTGATGGTGGTCTCGAGCAGTGACTGGCGCACGGGATTGCCCGTGAGCATGATCTTGTCGGCAGGGAAGAAGCGTTCCATACCCTCGTAGGCCACGCAGAACTTGGCTGCCTTGCCGGCGAGTCGCTTGTTCGTCAGTCCCGCATAACTGTTCTGCTCCTGCACCAGACAGGGAATGCCCTGTGCGTGGGCTGCGGCCAGGGTGGCACTGCTGGCATAGCCACCTACACCCACCGCCACGTTGGGACGGAATTGGCGCAGGATGCTGCGTGCCATCCACTTGCTGCGCAGGTAGTCGATGGCCACCATCACGTTGGCCGGCTTCCACAGCGGACGGTACAGTCCGCGGATTGGCAGTCCCTTGATCTCATAGCCGGCAGCGGGGACGCGCTGCATCTCCATACGTCCCTGGGCACCCACAAACAGGATCTTGGCATCGGGGCGCAGGGCCTTGATGGCATTGGCTATACTCACGGCGGGGAAGATGTGGCCTCCCGTGCCGCCTCCGCTGATGATGACTTTTAACTCCTTGTCCATACCTTATTATATTTATAGGGAATTACTGATTACACTTCTTTCACGGCCAGTTGCTCGCCTCTACGCTTGGCGGAGCGGCTGATGCTGAGGATGACGCCGATATAGGCGCAGTTGATGATGGTCGACGTACCGCCCTTGGAGATCAGCGGCAGTGGCTGTCCCGTGACGGGAGCCAGGCCCACGGCCACCAGCATATTGAAGGAGGCCTGGATCACCAACAACAGCGCCAGTCCCATCGCCAGGAAGGCGGGGAAGTTGTTCTCGCACCGGCTCGCAATACGAGCCGCCCGGTAAAGCAACACGATATAGAGCAGGCAAACAAACGCTGCCCCAACGATGCCTAACTCCTCGATGATGATGGCGAAGATAAAGTCGGAGAAAGCCTGCGACAGGAAGTCGCGTTCCACGGACTTGCCCGGACCCTGCCCGATGATGTTGCTCGACACGATGGCAATGTTGGCGTGAGCCACCTGAGCATCCTTATCAAGATCGTAATCGGCGGGCGACACGTCCTTCTTGTCCACGTGCTTCAGAATACGGTTGCGCCAGGTGACGAAGCGGTGGAACACGCCGCCGCCCTTGATGACCTTCGTATCGGTGTTGCCTTCGCTGACGGACTCGACGGTCTCGCTGCTGGCCTCGTTGCTGGCACCGATGCTTCCCAAGGTCAGCACGAGGGTGAGGAATACGGCCACGCTGACGGCCGCTACGCCCACCAGTTTACCCATCTGCGCCATCGGGATGCGCCCGATGAACATCATTAGGAAGATGACGGCACAGAGCAGGGCTGCCGTCGACAGGTTCTCGATGCCGATGAGGGCAGCCGTTGGCAACACAATCCAGAGGATATATTTGAAGGCCTTCTTGTCGGCTCCGTCCTCGCGCTGCATAGCGCTGAGTATCTGGGCCGTGATGAGCACCATCGTGCCCTTGGCTATCTCCGATGGCTGAAAGGTGATGCCGCCCGGCAGTGAGATGACGCGGTTGGCACCGTTGATGCTCTCGCCGCCGATGAGTACCCAGAGCAGCGTGATGAAGGTGATCAGCAGCAGGAAGGGCGTCATCAGTTTGAAGTAGCGGCACGGTATGTTGAGCGTCACCACGGCTACAAAGGCACCGAAGGCAATCATGCCTGCGTGGTAGGCGATGGGGCCCATATAGTTCTGGCTCTTGTACGTCAGGTTGCTGGAAGCCGAGAAGACTTCCACGAGACTGATCATACAGAGGAAGAAGAACACCATCCAGATGACCTTGTCGCCTTTGAAGATATTGCCGATTTTCTTGTTCATATCTTAGAGATTCCTTGCCAGTTCCTTGAATTGCTCGCCGCGGTCCTCCATATTCTTGAAGAGGTCGAAGGAGGCGCAGCAGGGGGAGAGCAGCACGGTCTCGCCGGGCTTGGCCATCTCATAGCAGGCCTCGATACACGCTTTCATCGAGTGAGTGTCGCGCACGGGGATGCCCATACCATCGAAGTTGTCGTGCAGTTTCTGGTTGTCGGCTCCGAGGTAGACGATGCCGGAACACTTCTCGCGTACCAGCGGCTTGATGGGCTCGTAGTCGTTGCCCTTGTCCTTGCCGCCGATGATGAGGATCACCTTGGTCTTCATCGCCTCCAGTGCATACCAGCAGGCATCGACGTTGGTGGCCTTCGAGTCGTTGATGTATTGTACGCCGCGCACCGTGCACACCTTCTCCAGACGGTGCTCCACACCGGGGAAGTCGCTGAGGCACTTTCGGATCTCCTCTTTCTTGATACCGGCGATGTCGGCAGCGATACCGGCGGCCAGTGAGTTGTAGATATTGTGCTTGCCCGTCAGGCTCAGACTCTCCTGTTCCATATTGAACGGCTCTGGCTTCTCGATCTTGTACTGTCCTTCCTCGATATAGCCGATGACGCCCTTCTCCTTCAGTTCGGAGAAGGGGTACTGGATGGCCTTGATGTCGTACTTCTTCAGTTCGCGCTGGATGATGGGGTCGTCGGCCCAGTAGATGAAGGCATCGTCAGGCGTCTGGTTCTGGATGATGCGCATCTTGGCGTCGACGTAGTTCTGCATCTCGAAGCCATAGCGGTCCAGATGGTCGGGTGTGATGTTCAGCAGGATGGCGATGTTGGCACGGAAGTCGTACATATTGTCGAGTTGGAAACTGCTCAGTTCGATGATGTAGTATTCGTGCGGATCCTCTGCCACCTGTAGGGCCAGTGAGTTGCCGATGTTGCCAGCCAGTCCGGCATCGTAGCCCGCATCCTTGAAGATGTGGTAGATGAGCGAGGTCGTGGTGGTCTTGCCGTTCGATCCCGTGATGCAGACCATCTTTGAGTTGGTATAACGGCCGGCGAACTCGATCTCGCTGATGATGTGGATGCCCTTGTTGATGGCTTTCCTGACCATCGGTGCCGTATCGGGGATGCCGGGGCTCTTGATGATCTCGTCGGCATTGAGGATATTGTCCTCGGTGTGCTGCCCTTCCTCCCACGCGATGTCGCGGTCGTCGAGCATCTTCTTGTATCTGTCGGCTATCTTCGACATATCCGAAACGAACACGTCGAAGCCTTCCTTCTTGGCGAGTACGGCGGCACCTGCGCCGCTTTCTCCTGCTCCTAATATAACGATTCTCTTCATATTCTCTTAACGTATCTTGAGGGTGATGATAGTAATGGCCGCCAGGATGATGGTGGTAATCCAGAAGCGGATGGTGATCTTCGACTCATGGAACGGACGGTGGGGCCAGCCCTTCAGGATATAGGTGCTCGTGGCGTCGAGTTGCGAGTCGAGTTTACGGAAATTATCGTGGATCGGCGTAGCCCGGAAGACTCGTACCCTCCGGCCTTTCCGTTTTTGAATCTTGAACCACTGGGTCTGGATGATGACGCTGAGGCTCTCCACGAAGAAGATGCCGCAGAGGATGGGCAGCAGCAGTTCCTTGTGGATGATGACGGCACACACGCCGATGATGCCGCCGATGGTCAGTGAGCCTGTATCGCCCATAAACACCTGGGCGGGGAAGGCGTTGTACCAGAGGAAGCCGACCATCGCGCCGACGAAGGCGCAGAGGAAGACTACCAGTTCCTCACTGTGCGGGATATACATAATGTCGAAATACGACGCATAGCCGATGTGGGCCGACACATAGCAGAGGATGCCTAACGCCACGCCG
>FLNX01003178.1_pt1 | contig 14727 bp, 12 predicted proteins | sample 1140341 | NCBI WGS metagenome assembly FLNX01 (sample SAMEA3878208, study PRJEB12797) | bioreactor metagenome | biome: Moose rumen | place: Sweden | collected 2011-10
GAGAGATGCCGTTTTTCAGAGCATCTTGAAATGTGCGGCATTCCGTCCCAGGGTTCCAACAGGGGGTACAAGCCGTTACAGCTGATACTGGGCCTGTTCGCTGGGGTATGGTGCGGTGCAAGTTGCTTCGGCCACCTTGACGTAGTCCGCTATGACGCTGCCCTGCGCAAGCTTCTGGGTTGGAAGCGTGGTGCAGATCACAGGGCTTACCAGCGTTATTTCAACAAGTTCTCGCAGGCCGTCAACCAGCGTGTGTTCAGTGAGTTGTTCAGGTGGTTCTTCTCCGAGTTGATATTCGACAACTATACGCTTGACTTTGACTCCACGGTCATGGTCCGCGAGGGCAACCAGGAAGGGGCTGCCAAGGGATACAATCCGAAGCGCCCGGGTCGACCGTCCCACCATCCGCTCCTTGCCTTTGTCTCGGATGTGCGCATGATTGCAAACTACTGGCTGCGTCCCGGCAACACCTCTGCCAGCACGAACTACCTTGCCTTCTTGGAAGACACGCTGTCTCGGCTTCAGGGCAAGAAGGTCGGGCTAGTCCGCATGGACAGCGGCTTCTTCTCCGGGAGCATACTTGACTATCTGGAGCAGAAGCACTTGCACTACATCATTGCCTGCCGCTTCAATAACCGCATCAAGTACGGTCTGACGCACGAGAAAGTCTGGACGGAAGTGGCAGACGGTCTGGAAATTGCAGAGACGACCTACCAGGCAGCAGATTGGGAGAAGCCCAGGCGCATCGTCATGGTAAGGCAGGAAGTCGAGAAACGCCCGAAGGCGGCAGGCAAGCAGGTCAGGCAGTTGGAACTGTTTGAGGATGAGAAGGACTTCGGTAAATATAGATACAGCTGCTTTGTCACAGACCTTGGACTACCCGCCAAAATCGTATACGATTCTTATCGTGGCAGGGCAGACTCGGAGAACAGGATCAAGGAACTGAAGTACGACTTCTCGATAGATGACTTCGTATCGCACAACTTCTGGGCGACAGAAGCATGTGGAAATTTCATAGTCATGGCATACAATTTCATGTCCCTGTTCCGCCATGCCTTGATCAACTCCGACAAAAAGAAGTTCCTCAAGACCATCCGATACGAACTAATCTCCACTCCTGCATATTTGGGGAAAACGAAAGACAAGCACATCCTGTATTTGGCAAGGTCGCTGAAGACGCGACAATCCTTCCTTTCTATATGGGAAAAGCTGAAGGATTTCTCACTGCCATACAGCACCGAGAAATCCTAATGACCGATTTGGGTTTATTTATGGGCTAAACTGCGTTAATCTTCCAAAATCACTTTGCCACGTCAGCATTATTTCGTAATTTTGCATGCTATCATGAGGAGTCAACCGCGAAATACCACTGTAACAGCCCTACTGCCCCTATTGCTTCTGGTAGGCATTCAAGGATGGGCTATAGAACCTGACAATCACAAGCATGCCAGGCAGGTGGGATTTACCATTTTTGGAGGCCCGACAAGACAACTGGTCATTGATGAATACGAAAGGAAATGGCTGCATGGAAAGGACGGATTGCTTGTGGGAGCAGAGATGAACTTAGACGACCTCAGTCAGGATGGTTTTTGCCATGATTACAACTACCCTACCCTCTCATTTGGCGCAAAGCTGTCGCTCAACTACGGAGTCACCATGCGAAGAACCGAAGACCCAGCCTGGGGAATGGCGGAGATGGTGGATTACGACTCGCGATTGGGCAACTCGCTGACCTTCTATGGAGCCTTCGACCGGCCACTGTTCAGAGGCAATCGATGGCAGTTGGGCTATACGCTACGTACAGGATTGGCCATCGGCAACCATCCATACGATCAAAAAACGAATGTAGACAACGAACTGATTGGCTCGCGCTTGACCATTTATGTGGGCCTGGGCCTCACGGGAACATATCAATTGTCTGATCAATGGAGCCTGATGGGCGGGATTCTCTATGGCCATCACAGCAACGGAGCATTGGCACGCCCCAACAAAGGGGAGAATCATATAGCGCCCATCATCGGAATACGCCATACACCGGCCTCATCGCATTCAGGAAAACATCCTATTCAACAAGAATCGGATGCTGTGGAAACGAGCCATTCGCCTCATTGGCTGGCTCACTTACGCTTAGGAGTTGGGGGAAAAACGCTGCATGAAGAGTGGCAACAGACGCAATTCAGGACTCCACCTGGTGAAGAGGACTACCGGACTGAGCATTTCCACTTCTACACGGCCTACTCACTCTCTGCGGATATCATGCGTCGGTATGCCCGGCGATGGGCATCGGGCATAGGTGCAGAACTGTTCTACGGCTCTTATTACAACCATATCCCTATGAACACCTCGCCAACAAGCCCTTGGTCGGTGGGTATTGCTGCTCGCCATGAGGCTTACTACCACCAATTGTCGGTGGATATGGCGTTGGGTGTATATCTTTTCCGCCGAATGGGCGAACAGGCGAAAGCAGTGGAAAAGCCCTATTATGAGCGCATAGGTCTCTCTTATTCATTTCCCAGGATGGGTGGACTCAGCATTGGATTCAGCATCAAAGCCCATCTCACCAAGGCAGACCTCACAGAAATCGTCGTAGCCTATCCCTTCCGGCTGTTTACTGCAGCCCCCAAGCGTTAAGGGGTAGCGTGCGCTCCACCTGCGCTTCCGTATCGTCGGGAAGGTTACAGAAGAAATCGATGCCCGTGCGAGCCTCCAACTCATCAATACTCAGAGCATAGTTGGCCAGTGGATCTGCGCCATGCACCTCATTGTTGTGAGGGAACCAGAATGCCAAGCCCCGATAGCCCTGGCTATTCTTATAAAGCAAGGCCACAAAGAAATACTTCGGAACGATGAGCTTGCCACCGATGCGTTGCAACACACCATCCTCGGCACCACCTTCAAGATAGACCGTATCAATGGTGCCACCCTTCACCACGTAGAGCGTATCACTGGTGTTTTTCGGTGTCCACTGTCGCACCTTATTCTCCATAGTAAGCCAGATGCCTCCATAGTCGCCACTTCCATTGAAGTTCTTGTACTGCGGCTGCATATTGGTCAGGAAGAAAGTCTGATAGTTGGCCTCAGCCGAGAAAAGCCGGTCGGCCGAAGGACAGACATGTCCATGGTCGAAACCCGAGCCATAGAAATAGTCTTGATCCCAGTAATACGACGAAGGCAGGTCGGGATCTTCTGGATATTGCGGATTGCCATAATATCTGCCCGTGTGAGATTCACCTGTTCGCTTGGTCATCTGATAGGCTGTCCACCGCTGCGATTTTTTCTCATAATCCCATTCTACGGCGAAGTTGACTCCGTCGGGATCGTTCTTGTCAGCAGTCTTGTGCACCAACAAGATGCAATTGCTGGTTTTCAGCTTAGGAAACTCCAACCTGCCTGCCTCTGGATATTCATCCGTGCGGTTACGGTTGATATTGGTCTGCTTAGGCACTACTTCTTCCGAATCATCGCTGCCGCAAGACGTCAGCACAACTACGGCCAAGAGCACCAAGCCAATATGAAAGTAATGTTTGTTTGTCACGAGCTTATTGAATTTAGGAATTACTCACACGTTATTATCCTGTCTGTTAGTCTTTTTGCCAATCTCACAAAAGAAACATCAAGAAAAGAGCATTAGCGTGCATATGCAACTACACCCTAATGCTCTTCTCATGAACTTACTGTATGTCTTTTACTTCTTGCCCGTGCTCTTGGCATAGCGGCTCATGAAGCGGTCAACGCGACCAGCAGTGTCGACGAGCTTGCTCTTACCGGTATAGAACGGGTGAGAGGTGCTTGAGATTTCTACTTTTACCACGGGGTAAGTTTCGCCTTCAAATTCTACTGTCTCTGTAGTCTTGCATGTAGAACGTGTAAGGAACATATCGCCGTTGGACATGTCACGGAACACGACGGGGCGATAGTTTTCGGGATGAATACCTTTTTTCATTTTTAATATTATTGTTATTGATGATTAAATTCGGGCTGCAAAATTACAAAGAATTTCGCAGCCCACCAAATATTTTCAGATATTTTAGTCAAATTCAGCCACTTTTCTTTTGTTTGGCTGCCAATTTTGACTTATTCGGCATAGGTAATCACCAACTTCAGGATGCGCAGCTGCGTGCCAGCCTTGGCCTCTGTATAGTCGTTGCAGATGAAGAGGCTGTTGGCCGAGAAGCCACTGAAGGTTACCTGCGTGTCGCTGTCTTTCTTCATGGTCACCTTCTTGCCACCTGCCTCGCCATACATCATGTCGTTGCCATTATAGGGCGTTCCACTCTGTGGGTCGGTACAGGTGATGACCACCTTGGTGATGGCCTTCGTGGCCGTGATGGTCAGCGTGTTCTTGGCATACATGCGAGCTGCACCGCCACCACCTGTGTAGAACTTCGGGGACGTAGAGCCTTCACCGATGCTGAATGTGAGCGTTGTGCCGTCGGTCAGAGACAGAGTGCCGAGGTCTGTCTGGTTGGCCAGTCCGAAGTCGGCCATTGTCACGGTGATGGAGTTGCCACTCACTTCGCCGCCTGGCTGTCCGCCCTGGCCGCTGCCACCTTCACCCGGAGTAAGCGTCACGATATAGTTGCCCTGAGCAAACTCAGGAGTGTTACCCATGTAGTTGAGCAGTTTGCCCTTGAGCAGCACCTTGTCGCCCACCTTGATCTGGTCTTGCGAGGTGAAGTCCTCGCCATTGAGATACTTACCACGGAAGACATAGAACTCGTTGTTGGCCTTGCCATCGTCAGAGATGTAATAGGTAGCGTTGCCATAGTTGGGCGAAACTTCCTTGATGGTAGAGATGATACCCTCTACATAAACTTCTTCGCTCTCACCGCCAGAGGGCAGTGCACTGGCTGCGCTATTGGCTGCCACGGCATTGAAAGGATTGTTCTCCGTGCCGTCGCCCTTTCCTTCCGATGGAGTTGGCGTGTCACCACCGCCTCCACCTCCGCTACTGTTGAGCGAGTAGAGATAACTCTTGTTGGCAGCTGTCTCAGGCGTGTTGCCCATGTAGTTGGTCACGCGGCCACAGATAACGACTTCGTCGCCTTCCTTCAGCAGTTCGCCGCTGGTGTACTTCTCGTTGTTCAGGTACAACGTACGGAACACATAGAACGTGTTGCTGTTCGAACCATCGTCGGAGATGTAGAACGAGGCGTTGCCATACTGTGTGGAGAACTGCTCCTTGATGCTGGCCACCTTACCCTTGATATAGACATCGTGGTCGGACTCTGCTCCAGAAGCCAACGAAGAAGCATACTCGTTGGCAGCTACAGCATTATACGGGTCGTTGACCGTTCCCGTTCCACTGGCCACACCCGGTGTATCGGAGCCACCGCCACCACCTGTTCCGTTCAGAGAATAGATGTAGCAGCCCTGTGTGTACTCAGGAGTATTTCCGCGGAAATTAACCAGCTGTCCGTAGATCACCACCTCATCGCCGATCTTGATCTGGTCTTCTGAGGAGAATCCCTTGTTGTCGAGATACTTAGCACGATAGATGGTCAGTTCGTTGTCGGCATCAGCTGTGTCGGAAATCTTGAAAGTGGCATTTCCATAAGAAGGTGACACCTCTGAAATAGAAGTAATGATACCCTTCGTGTAGACATTGTCGGAGTTCACGTCGGCACCCAGTGTACTGATTAAATGCAACGCAGCAGCCACATTGAACGGGTCTTCTACAGTACCAGTACCTACAGCGTCAACAGGAGTCTCAGTGGGGTCATCGCCGCCACCGTTAGCGAAGGGCCATCCGTATGGCAGAGGCACATCCTCGCAACTTGTGAATGTAAAGGCCATCGTGGCCAACATTAACACTGAATAAATAATCTTTTTCATGTTATTCTATTTTTTATATTTTCAACTTTCTACTTTTTCGCCCTTTTAATCGAGCTCTTCCACATCGTCGAGACTGCGCACCACGAACTCCCAAGAGTTGTTATAGCGCTTCACGATGCCCGTGATGTTCACCTTTCCCTGTGGCAGTGTGCGTGCAGCAAAGTCGCAGTAAGGACTGGTGTAGACCATAACGGTGTTGCCGCTGTACTCCTTGAAGTACCAGCTCACCGACTGTTTGCCGTCGGGATTGGCCCACATCGACTTCTTGGTGATGTTGCGGAACGACACATTCTTGATAATGCCCAGTCGTCCGTCGTCGGTCGAGAGGTTCCAAGTAGTCTTTGTGCCACCGTCGCTGAAGAGCGTAGGTTCTACAATCTTGGTACGGCCTGTGATGCGGAAGTGCTTTTCCCATTCCATACGACTCATTCTACTGACGTAAGTCTGACCGCGGTTGTTGGTATAGGGTACTCCGATTTCTGCTTGCATGGCATAGTTGCCCACATAGAGTCCTTCCAGTTCTATAATTACTTCTGCACCCACTGGCAGATAGCCGCAGATACCACCCTGCTGCACAGCAATGATGATGGCACCCGTATTGTCCTGGATGACCACTTCGTTGTATAGATTTCCCGTGATATCGTTTCCGGTGACGTAACCCTTGATTTGCGTGGCCTTGTCCACCTTCGCATAGCTGGTTCCGTCGCGATAGTCGGTCGATAGTACCTTATTATATTTAGTCTTTAGTTCCTGAATGGTGAGCAGGTTGGTCTCCTGAATATTGCTATTGCCGTATGGAGCCTCATCGCTCTGTGCGCCCTCGTCGTAGTCACCGTCCATACAGGCAGTGAACAAGCCACACATCAGGGCCATCATGAAATATTTCCAGTTTTTCATCTTCATTATTAATTATGAATTGTGAATTATGAATTAGAACTTATAGGCAATGTTCAACATTCCGTTGATGCCATACGCATAGTATTTCTTAGGATTGTTCGAGAACTTATAGGCTCTGACATTACCCGAGCTGGTGTAGTCGGAACGTCCCTGCTCATAACCGCCAGTGACGATGTTCTGGTTGTTGAGCAGATTCGTGATCATCAGGTTGATAGAAAGCGAACCGTGCCTCAGATAGACGCTGCGTCCGATGGAGGCATCGACCATGAATCCTCCGTGACCCTTTGCCTGTTCGAGCACCTCAGGCAGGATGTTTCCCTCGTTGTCGTAGACATCGCCATACACAGCCTGCCGATTCTCCAACGAGTTCTTGTAGTAGAAGCAAGGAGCACTCGAGAGATAGATTCGGTCATACCAGTTGCAGTTCAGGTCGAGGAACCATCCGCCCTGATGATAGCTCAGTCCGAGACTGGCTGCCGTCAGCGGTGTACCGTTTTCGCGGTGGTTCTTGTTGTAGCAAACATCCGTGACATACAGTCCCGTTGTAGAGTTCATGTAGCTGACGTTGGCGTCTTTCAGATTCTTTGCCTCGCTATACGTACCGAGCAATGTGATGTCGAAGGCTGGAGTCACCTTGATACGGGCACCGCCCTCTACGCCGTAATACTCTTTGTTCTGCCCGGTGAGCGAAACATACGAGAAGGAGTTGATGTCGTCGTAGTAGAAATTCTGCCATTCGGTGGCATCGTTGATGCGGCTATAGTAACCATTGATGTTCAGTTTCAGCCAGGATGTCTGGAAGTGATAGCCCAGATCGGCGTTCAGGATCTTCTCGTTCTTCAGGTTCACCACGAAGTCGTTGTTGATTTCCGGTGCAGCGAAGGCTGTGGAAGCTGTAGGAGCCTTGGTCTCAGCACCCAGTCCGAGCGTCACTACATGTCCGCGACCGATGCTGTAGTTCAATCCCAGTTTGCCTCCTCCATCTAAGAACTGAGCGTGGCGACTGCGTCCGTAGCTGTTGTCAGCAGCCATACCGTTGCGCATCTTGCCATCGCGGGCCATAGCTGTACCGCTCATCTTGGCACCAGCCATCAGATGGAGCCTGCCTGTGGTCATGGCGAAACTGGTCCATCCCACCAGTTTGTCAACGAGGATGGCATAGTCATAGCCAAACTTATCCCCTTCGGATACGACGCCATTGGGATTGTTCAGGTCGTACTGAACGCGGATATCGTTGTCGGCATACGTTCCCAAGGCGTACGTATTCACATTGTGGAACCGGTAGCCACCGAGCATATCCTCCATCGTCTGATAGTGCCTGCCGTTGTTCGTGCCGGCCATCAAACCCAGATTCCATGTTTTGTTGTTGTCTATCTGCATATTGAGCGTCGACGAGAGGTTCAGGGTCAGCGCATCGTTGTGCTTGGCCTGGATGTAATACATCACGTCGCCACCCTGAGCCGTTACCATACGGTTAGAGTAGATCAGGCGGTCGAAGTCTATCTGCCGGTTGCGCTTCGAACCAGAGAGATAATAGTATGCTGTCTCCCAGTTTTCATAGCACTGTGCCGTGCGGTTGTACTCGTCGGCTTCGTCCCATACGTCAAAATAGTTGCTGGGCATCAGCTTCCAATAGTCGGGCTGCGGATTGTCGCTGTTGTTGTAGTTCAGCTTCGTGCTCTTATACATGGAGTATTTTCCCAGCAGGCTAGTGGTGAGTTTGATGTTATCGTCAATGTTCCAGTCCCAGGTAAGCACAGCCGAAGGAGCGAAATCGTTCACCACACGCGAGTTCCTGCGCTTGCCGCCCTGCCATCCCCAATAGGGGTTGTAGAAGCGGTCGTTGGCCAGATGGTACATCTCGTCGGTCGAAGCGCCCTGCGAAGCACGCTCCGTGGGATTGCCCCATGTAGAGAGAGCCAGCGAATGCTGGTCGTTGAACACCTTCTGCACGCCGAGGAAGTAGCTCCAGGCATTGTAGAACGTACCGTCTACATAGCTGGTGTTCATGTTAGCCCATCGATAAGTCAGGTTGAACGAGTAGGCCCATCCTTTTTCGTTGAGTCCACTGTTGTAGGTATACATTCCGCGCAGTGTGTAGTTTCTGTTAGCTCCGCTGAGCGTCACTCGGTTACCAGAAGGCATTTGTGCCGGACGGAAGTTGTAGTTGTTCGAACCGCCCATGTTCGGCACGGCAAACTTATTGTCCTCGAAGGGCAGCGCGAACTCCACGCCCTTGGTCTGCTGGTTCAGTCCGCCTACCATCGAATAGCGGAACTGGCCGGTTTCCATATCGTTGGCCAGCACGCCGTTGATGTAGACGTCGTTGAACTTCTGGTTGAATGCGCGATAGCGATAGCGCATCGGTGAGAAGAGGTATCCCACCTTACTGGCATACAGGTTGTTGTTCGAGTTGATGATGGTCACGTTCTGCGACATATCATCGTCTTCGCCCAACTGTGCCTCAGTGAATGTGAAGGCCGACTCGGTTGTCAAGTTGGCTTTTTGCTCTTCTGTCTCTTCCGTTTGCGCAAAGGCTGCGGTACTACAGAGAGCTATCACTGCAAGTAAGAGCTTTTTTTGCATATTAAGTATTTTTGGTATATTTGGGGCAAAGATACAACTTTTCGCTCACTCAGCAAAATAAAAATCGATTTTTCTCATGATTGTTTTTACAATTTCTGCAGAAAACTTCTGAATTCTTTTGCACTTTGCTCGTTTATTTGTATCTTTGCACAGAATTCTGTAATCGAACTGACATTAAACAATCATGAGGAATATGAAGAAAAGACAGTTATTGACCATCACCATGCTCTGCATCTTTGCCTTGCAGGCATCGGCACAAAAGAAGTTCTCGGTCTACGGAGTGGGCTTCTACAATCAGGAAAATCTCTTCGACACTTGCCATGATGCAGGAAAGAACGACTATGAGTTTCTGCCAACGGGCAGCTATCGCTGGAACGGACTCAAGTATAGCCACAAGCTGAAGAATATGGCTCGGGCCCTGGCCGACCTGGGCACCGACATGCTGCCAGGAGTGGGCTGTGCCATCATCGGTCTTTCCGAAGTAGAGAATGCCAAGTGTCTGGAAGACCTCTGCGCTCAAGAGCCTTTACGCGCGCGTAATATGAAATATGTACATGTAGAAGGCCCCGACCGCCGAGGTGTAGACTGTGCCATGCTCTACAATCCCGCCCTCTTCACCGTTGAGGATGTGAAACTGCACCCCTACGTGCAGGAGCTGGAGAAAGACTCTGCCTTTCGAACCCGTGGGTTCCTCACCGTGCAAGGACGCCTGGCTGGCGAGAAAGTGACCGCCATCGTGTGCCACTGGCCCAGCCGATTCAGCGAATCGTTCTATCGCGAGTCTGCCGGTCGCCAGGTGCGTGTGCTGAAAGACAGCCTGCTTCAGGCAGACCCCACCAACAAGATTTTCGTGATGGGCGACCTCAACGACGATCCTTCTGATAAGAGCATCACACAAGGACTGTCGGCCAAGGCGGAAATCAAGAAGACGGGCGACAACGATATGTACAACCCCTGGTACAATCTGCTGGTGAAACAAGGCACAGGAACGCTGCAGTACAACGGTGCCTGGAACCTCTTCGACCAGATTATCATGACGCCCAATGTGCTCGACCGTACGGGAAAGAAAGACTACACCAACCTGACTTATCTGAAGAACCAGATTTTCCGCCGCGACTACCTGATCCAGACGGAAGGAAAATACAAGGGCAACCCCAAACGCACCCATGCCGGAGGTGTTTGGCTCGATGGCTATAGCGACCACCTGCCCGTCGTCGTCTATCTGGTGAAAGAACAGAAGTGACTGAGCATAGAGCTTTGGACATAGAGCGACACCCTCTGGAGCCCTTCCTGCCCGAAGGTACACAAGTGCTGATGCTGGGCAGTTTCCCACCTGCGAAGAAGCGCTGGTGTATGGATTTTTTCTATCCCAACTTCACCAACGACATGTGGCGAATCATGGGGGTGGTGTTCTATGAGGATAAGTTCCACTTCGTGGACAACGTGCGGAAGACTTTCCGCAGGGAGGAAATCATCAGTTTTCTCAAAGAAAAGCACATCGGACTCTACGACACCGCCACGGCAGTGGTGCGCACCAAGAACACCGCATCAGACAAGGACCTGCAGGTAGTGGAGCCCACCGACCTCGACCAACTGCTTCACCGCATTCCTCAATGCCACACCGTCATCACTACAGGACAGAAAGCCACCGACCTTTTCACGGAACATTTCCAGCTCAAGCAGCCCAAGGTGGGAGGTTCCCAGCCATTTGTGTTCAAAGGACGGGAGATGCAGCTCTGGCGCATGCCCAGTTCGTCGAGGGCCTATCCCATGAAGGTAGAGCAGAAGGCGGCGTTCTATCAACCATTAAGGTTATCATCACGAAATAACGAAACAACGTAATCATCCAAGACCATGACAATTATAGGAATTGCCGGAGGAACCGGCTCTGGAAAAACTACTGTAGTAAAGAAAATTGTAGAAGAACTGCCCCCGCATTGCGTGGCTGTGGTACCGCTCGACTCGTATTACAACGATACGACCGGGATGACGGCAGAGGAACGCAAGCTGATCAACTTCGACCATCCCGATGCGTTCGACTGGAAACTGCTCCACAAACAGATTTCAGAGTTGCGCAAGGGGCATGCTATCGAGCAGCCCACCTACTCGTATATCGAGAGCAACCGCCAGAAAGAGACAGTGCATGTGGAGCCTAAGCCTGTCATCATCATCGAAGGCATCATGACACTCGTAGACCGTAGGCTGCGCGAAATGATGGACTTGAAGATTTTCGTAGACACCGACAGCGACGAACGCCTCATCCGCAACATTCTCCGCGACGTGAAAGAGCGCGGCCGCACGGTAGACATGGTACTCAATCGCTACCTCGACGTACTGAAACCCATGCACGAGCAGTTTATTGAGCCCAGCAAGAAATACGCCGACATCATTATTCCGCAAGGTGGCGAGAACAAGAAAGGCATCGCCATCCTCTGCGACTACATCCACGGCATTGCCAAGTAGGGCAATGCCTATTTATCGCCGAAGGCCTTCTTGATGTCGGCCAGCGTGATTTCCGTCAGTTCGTCCTCGCTGAGATTGCGGCCTTTTGAAATTCGGTTGGCCTGACACTGGATAGCCTTCTCGAACACATTGCGCACATAGCGCGCATTACCGAAGTTGCGGTCTTTATGCGCCACCACATAATCCAGCCGCTGCTCCAGGTAGGAAGCGGCTTCCTTGGTGATGGTGTACTCGTTCTTGTTCAAGTACATGCGGAAAATCTTGTACAACTCCTCGGGTGTGTAGTCGGGGAAGTTGATATATCGATTGAAGCGCGACTGCAAGCCCGGGTTGGTTTCTATAAAGTGCTTCATCTCGTCGGTATAGCCCGCCACGATGACCACCAGCTTGTCGCGGTCGTCCTCCATACGCTTCAGCAGCGTAGCCACAGCCTCGTCGCCGTAGTCCTGACTGCCGGAGTGTTGTGTCAGGGCGTAGGCCTCGTCGATGAAGAGCACACCGTTGAGCGCAGAGTCGCACATCGCATTCACCTTAGGAGCCGTCTGGCCTACATACTGGCCAATCATGCCCGAGCGGTCGGTCTCTACGAGATGCCCCTTTTTCAGGATGCCCAGATCCTTATAGATACGGGCCACGATACGGGCCACCGTCGTCTTACCCGTACCCGGGCTGCCTGTGAACACCAGGTGGTACGACATATTGGGGTTCTTCAGTCCTTTATCGGCACGCATCTTCTGCACCTTGGCAAAGTTGGCCAGCGTGCGCACCTCCTCTTTCACACCTTCCAGACCGATAAGCGACTGCAATTCCTCGTAGGGATCGTTCTCTAAAGGCTTTGACACGTTGTAGCCCTTCTCAGCGTCGATAGAATCTTCGCCAATGCCTTCCTCGCGGTCTTTGTCGCGCAGTCGGAAATGGCTTTTCCCGTCCTTCTTACTTACCTCTTCGGTGGTTTCTTTGTCTTCCTGAAAGATACCAACCAGCGTGGTCACCAATCCCATAGCCATGAAGGCGGCCACGAGAATAATCACGCTCTTTTTCGAAATGTTTACTTGCATGGCAAACTCTGATTATTGATATTGTTTGTATTCTTTTTTACATAAAGCCCACTTCCACAGCAGATACAGCAGATAGGGTACTGCGTAGCACACCACATCGATGACATCGAATGTGCCCGGCAACCACCCTGCGAGTTGCAGCATCTCGGACAGGACACCCACCAAGGGGATGACGCCAGCCACCAACCACTTATAGGGATGCGGCCGGAACAATCCGTCGACCATCAATACATAACCCGCCGACCATAATCCGTCGGGCAGACAATAGACCACCCATTCGGGCCATCCCCACGACAGGGTATGATTGCGCCATTGCTGGAGCAGAGGATCCAACCCCGCCATGCGGGCTATCTGATAAATCAGCAACGCTGGCGTGCGGCACAGCAGGTAGATGGCTCCGCCGATGGCTACGAAGGCCGCCCCAAACGTTGTTTTCAGTACAGGTCTCATTGCTTTGCAAATTTAGCGAATTATTGTTACCCATCAGATAAAATACAGAAAATATTAACGTTTTTTATTTATTGTCAATCTGTCACGCAGAGAGTGACAATATGTCGCACATCCATCTTTGGCACGCATGTTGCGAATAATAAGGGCGAAAGCCATTCAGCAAGAATGAGCTTCCAAGAACAAAAAAATAGTAACAATTAAAAATAAAATTAGGAGGTAAAAATTATGATGTATCCAACATTTGCAAGAAGAAGTCAGTGGTTGCCAGAAGTGTTCAACGATTTGTTCGATGCCGACTTTATGCCGAAGGCCAACGCCACAGCACCTGCCATCAACGTGAAGGAAAACGACAAGGCATATATCGTGGAACTGGCTGCCCCAGGCATGAAGAAGGAAGACTTCGACGTGAACATCAACCACGAGGGTAACCTGAACATCAAGATGGAACGCAAACAGGAACAGCATGAGGAGGACAAGAAGAGCCGTTACCTGCGCCGCGAATTCAGCTACACAAAGTACGAGCAGACGCTCATTCTGCCCGACGATGTAGACAAAGAGAAGATTGCCGCCCGCGTCAACGACGGAGTGCTGACCGTAGACCTGCCGAAGATTGTGAAGGAAGAAGTGAAGGTGGCTCGCCAGATCAACGTCGGCTAATCGACCAGAACGAATCCATATTGCATCCTGCATACAAAAGAGGATATGCCCCAGTGCTGAGGCATATCCTCTTTCTTTAATTCTCAAATTGCCTCAGTTCCTCCAATCCCTGCTCTATCTCCATCATCTGCTGAGCATGTCGATGGCGTTGCCAAAGCCCCACCACGTAGCCCACAGCGATGGTGAGCAGCGAGAGGGTCAAGGGCAACAAGAGCCTGACGCCCAGCACATAGCCTGCCTCATGGTTGAAGCCCAACTCTGAGATATAGAATGCCACCATAGCTACACACACGCAGGCAATGCCCCAATAGGTTTCCTGATGGCACAACCGAACACCGCTTTAGCTTATGTAGGCAATCATGTAGGCATGTAGGCAATCGCGGTAGAAAGCGAAGGAAATCAGCCCTCCTGAAGCTGAAGTGTGAAGGATGTGAAGGATGTTATAGCAACTTTTTCTAAGAAATGTATTTACCCCGGGGGTAAATACATTTCCTATACGAAGTTTATATATTATCCTTCACATCCTTCACACTTCAGAGAAAAACACCATAAAATATTCATCCTATCTTTCTTATTACTAAGGAGTTAATGAGAGAAGGCGTACAGATTTTAAATGGTGACGGAAATAAACGAAAAAATAATGAAAAATAACTGACCCCTCCCCTACCCCTCCCCTTGCAAGGGGGCGGCTCCAACCTGGACGTTCATCGAGCTATCACAAGTGACGTGTTTACCGCTCGTAAATGACGTGTTTAGCACCCGTAAATGACGTGTTTAGCCC
>FLNX01004605.1_pt1 | contig 14724 bp, 14 predicted proteins | sample 1140341 | NCBI WGS metagenome assembly FLNX01 (sample SAMEA3878208, study PRJEB12797) | bioreactor metagenome | biome: Moose rumen | place: Sweden | collected 2011-10
AGCGATGGTGAAAGCAATTTCCTGTGCAGCCGTGGAGCCTGCTTCACGGATATGGTAACCGGAGATGGAAATAGTATTCCATTTCGGTACATTCTTGGAGCAGTATTCAAAGATATTCGTGATAAGACGCATGGACGGGCGCGGAGGGAAGATATACGTGCCACGGGCTGCGTATTCTTTCAGAATATCGTTCTGAATCGTACCACGGAGCTGGTCTGCCGGAACGCCCTGCTTTTCAGCCACGGCAATGTACATTGCCAAAAGGACAGAAGCCGGTGCATTGATGGTCATGGACGTGGAAACCTTGCCCAAATCAATCTGGTCAAAGAGGGTTTCCATATCAGCCAGAGAGTCAATAGCTACACCGACTTTACCAACTTCACCTTCGGAAATCGGGTCAGTGGAATCGTAACCAATCTGAGTTGGCAGGTCGAAGGCGCAGGAAAGACCCGTAGCACCGTTTTCAATCAGCATACGGTAACGCTTGTTGGACTCTTCAGCTGTGGAGAAGCCGGCATACATACGCATGGTCCAGAAACGGCCACGGTACATGGTGGGCTGTACACCACGCGTAAAGGGATAAACACCTGGGAAGCTGATTTCATCAGCGTAATCATCGCCTTTGATGTCCAGCGGCGTATAAAGACGCTGCTCAGGCAGATGAGGACGCTCCGGGAAACGTGCTACTGCTTTTTCTACACTGGCCTCATATTTTGCCAGCTCAGCCTTGATTTTTTCCGTGCTCATTAGGATATGCCTCCTATTCAATTCATACAGTTCTATTTTAATTTACATTATAGTTTATTTTTTCATGCTGCCAGTTGCCACAAATCTTTCGTGGAAGGACAGTGCCTCTTCCAGAATATGCGGCGTATTAGCATGGTGGGTTGCTTCCGTTGCTCTGTTGAAGTAATCAAGCAGAATCGGACGGTAGTCCGGGTGAGCGCAGTTGTTGATGATTTCGAGTGCGCGCTCACGTGGAGCCTTGCCGCGCAGGTCAGCAATCCCCTGTTCCGTAATGATGATGTCCACGTCATGCTCCGTATGGTCAATATGCGAGCACATGGGCACGACAGCGGAAATCTTGCCGTCTTTGGCAACAGACGGCGTATAGAAGATGGTAAGGTACGCATTACGGGCAAAGTCGCCGCTGCCGCCGATACCATTCATCATCTTGGTACCCGTGATATGAGTGGAGTTTACGTTACCGTAGATATCCACTTCGATAGCCGTATTCATGGCGATAACGCCGAGACGGTGAACAACTTCCGGGCTGTTGGAAATCTCTTCCGGGCGCAGAAGCAGGTATTTCTTATACTTGGCGACATCCTTATAGAAACGCGCCATGCCCTCAGGAGACGGGCTAAAGGCCGTGCCGGAGGCTATCAGGAGCTTGCCGGCGTCGATGAGGTCAAGCATACCGTCCTGAATAACTTCGGTATAAACCGTTAAATCTTTGAGATCAGAATCAACGAAGCCTGCCATAACAGCGTTGGCAACGTTGCCTACACCGGACTGCAGCGGCAGCAGGTTCTTCGGCATGCGGCCGGCTTCTACTTCCTTCTTGAGGAAGTCCAGCGTGAACTGGCTCATCTTCCGGGAATCCTCGTCAATGGCCTTGAGCGGACGCGTATGGTCGGGGATATCACAAGGAACGATATATTTTATCTTATCAGGGGTGCAGGGAATATAAGGCGTCCCCACACGATCCGTAGCCTTCACGATAGGGATCGGCAGACGGTTGGGCGGATCCATCGGGGTATAGACATCATGCATACCCTCCAGTTCCAGCGGCTGAGAAATATTGACTTCCACGATAACCGTATCAGCGCTCTGTACGTAAGAAGCGGCATTGCCCAGTGAAGTCGTCGGAATGATGTTGCCCCCCTCCGTGATGGCACAGGCTTCAACAACAGCTACATCCACTTTGCCAAGATAGCCGCAACGGCTGAGCTGGGCCGACTCGGAAAGATGCAAGTCCAGATAATCTACCGAACCGTCGTTGATTTCATTGCGTAAGTCCTTATCCGTCTGGTAGGGCAAACGCTTCTTAATGCCGTGAACCTTTGCCAAGGCTTCATCCAGCTCCGGGCCAGTGGAAGCGCCTGTCCAAAGGTTAATGGTGAACGGCTCTTTCTTCATCCGTTCAGCCAGTGCCAGCGGAATAGCTTTCGGATATGCCGAAGCGGTAAATCCGCTGGTTGCAACATTCATGCCTTCTTTGAAAAAAGCTGCTGCTTCTTCCGCCGTGACAATCTTGCTCTGCAACTCTTTGTTGCGCACGCGGTCGAGAATATCAATCATGGAAAATCCTCCCTCATCAGTGCCGACCCATTTTCGGTTCCGGCAACAGATTCTTAACTCCCGGTCTAACTGCCCATAGATAAATAATAGCTATAATTACATCAATTACGTCTTATAATAACATTAAGTTATTATCGTTATGAATTATAATCATAGATTATCATACTACTATGCGGCAATTATACCACAAGATTTATGTTAGCACGAAAAGAAACCGCCGTCAAGTAAGACTTGACGGCGGTTGGCCTATTTTTAAACCAATTAGTATTATTTATTCCGATTATTTGAGCATGGCCAGCATCGTACCGGCAGCTACTGCCGTACCGATAACACCGGCCACATTCGGGCCCATGGCGTGCATGAGCAGGTAATTGCCCGGCTTAGCCTTCATGCCCACTACCTGGCTGACACGTGCAGCCATCGGTACAGCGGATACACCAGCTGAACCAATCAGCGGATTTATCTTCCAGCCAGATACACGGCACATAATCTTACCGAAGAGCACACCGCCAGCCGTACCGGCGATAAAGGCTACCAATCCCAGCGCGATAATCAGCAGCGTTGCCGGCTGCAGGAAATCGTCAGCATTCATGGTCATACCAGTACCGGTAGCCAGGAAAATGGTAACGATATTGCACAGGGAGTTCTGCGCTGTGTCAGACAGACGATCCATAACGCCGGATTCACGGAACAGGTTGCCCAGCATCAGGCAGCCCAGCAAAGATGCGATAGGCGGCAGCAGCAAGCTGATGATAATAGCTGCCACAATCGGGAAGCAGACACGCTCAAACTTCGTAACAGGACGGAGCTGCTCCATAGTCACTTCACGTTCTTTCTGCGTGGTAAGCAGCTTCATTACCGGCGGCTGAATAAGCGGCACCAGTGACATATACGAGTAAGCTGCTACGGCTATCGCCCCCAAAAGATGAGGTGCCATCTGAATGGACAGGTAGATAGCCGTCGGGCCGTCAGCACCACCGATGATGCCTATAGCTCCTGCCTCCTGCACCGTAAACCCAAGCAGCATAGCGCCAACGAGCGCCACGAACACGCCAATCTGAGCAGCAGCACCCAAAAGCAAAGTAACCGGACGAGCCAGCAGCGGACCAAAGTCCGTCATAGCGCCGATACCAAGGAAAATCAGCGGTGGGAAAATCTCATTGGCAATACCATAATGGATAGCCTGCATAAGTCCCGGCTCCGTAAAGAACCCCGTCCGGGGAAAATTGGCCAGAATGCAGCCAAAAGCAATCGGCCCCAGCAGCAAAGGCTCAAATTCCTTGACAATGGCCATGTATAAGAGCACCAGACCAACGAGAATCATAATGCCGTTACCCATGGTAAAGGCAGAAAAACCACTGTCTGCCCAAACAGCCTGCAGGGAAACGACAAAAGCTTGCAATAATTCCATAATAATTCCTCCTTCCCTGCCTTAAAACCGGTTCTGCAACACACTGCGGCCGGAATTTTTCCAGTTGTCACGCTCTAAGGGGCGTATAGCCCGAACACTGTCAGCACCATATCCCATGCTGGCTACAGCAGCTGCAATAACAGCTACCACTTCGGGAGAAAGACCTTGCTCAACAACAGGAGCGGCTGCTTCTACTGCCTCCGGCTCAGCAGCTGGTGCAGGTGCTTCTTCCTGCGGTGCTGCCTTGGGTTTTGTCGGGTCAATATAATGAATTAAATTGATAACTAAGCCCAACGCGATAAGCACCAAGAAAACCACCGTCATGTTGATTAACATAATAATCAACGGATTGGTTGTTACTGGATGTGACATAACCTCACCTCATTCATTTTTAGGCATCCCTTGCCTATTTATATAGACTTATACCAAACTATTATAACTCATATTTTCAAAAATAAAAATACTTTATGTGAATATAGTTTATAGATATGGGCTATTACCTAACTATAATCTCAATTCGTTTATACGCTGTACGTAAAGTTTTTGGAACTCAGGATACTCCCCCAGCCCTTTAAGACTGGTGCGGACATTAAAGCCCTCTGCTTGCAAACGGCTCAGCCATGACTCCGGCTCACTACCGGCAATGTCCTCATTGACATGCGCACCGCCTGCCAGCAGCAACGGCGCCAACAAAATATTTTGGGCGCGCTTACGCCGCAGACGCGTCAGCACCGCGGCAAAATCCGGCGTGTCCGTGGGCTCAATAACGCCGATATGGACAGGCAGGCCAGCTTCATCGGCCAGAAACTGCAGGTTTTCATAAGCCGGATTATGCTGATGCGGTGAACCATGGCCTACCAGTACCAGTTCGTCGCCGCTTTCCAAAACAAAAATCGCCTGCAAAACCGTCAGCATTTCCTGACAGTCTTCCTGACGCTGCATAAGGGGCCGGGAAATGATAAGCTCAGCAAACTTCGGCTGAAACTCCTCAACTACAGCCTGCACCTTTTTGGCATACTCTTCCCCGGCAGTCAGATACCCCGGCTGAATAATGACCCGTGTAAAACCTTCTTCATGCAAATTTTCCAGCGCCTCCGGCAGGGAATCCACCTGAACGCCCTGTCCGGCCAGTTTCTTTTTTATAAACACCGAGGTATACGCCTGCCGCACTTCATAATCTGGAAACGCTGCGGCAATCTGCGCTGCTGCCGCGTCAATACAGGCAGTTCTGGCCTCAGCATTTACTACACCGAAACTTGCGAATAGGATTGCCTGCTTCATAAATCAGCCCTGCTCTTTTTTGACTACATCAGCAATGGCATTGCAGATGGTTTCCAGCTGTGCCTGGTCAGGGCCTTCAGCCATAACGCGGATCAGCGGCTCCGTACCGGAGGGACGCACTAAGATACGGCCATCACTGCCCAGTTCCGCCTCGCCCTTGGCGATAGCTTCGGCAATGGCCTTATTGTTTTCCCAGCCTTCCTTGCTTGCCACCCGGACATTGACGAGCAGCTGCGGATAAGTAGTCATCAGCGCCGTCAATTCCGAAGCCTTACGGCCGCTGCGTTTCAGAGATGCCAGCACCTGCAGGGCTGTAATCGGGCCGTCACCTGTGGTGCTGTAGTCCGTAAAGATGATATGGCCGGACTGCTCGCCGCCGATTTTATAACCGCTTTTAAGCATATTTTCCAGAACATAACGGTCACCGACCTGAGTTACTTCCACCCGGCCGCCGGCTTCCTTGATGGCCTTATGGAAACCGATATTGGCCATAACCGTGGACACAACGGTATTATGGGGCAGCGTACCTTTCTTAATCATATCCTGAGCGCACATTACGAGAATGTGATCGCCATCAATAACCTGCCCTTTCTCATCCACACAGAGACAGCGGTCAGCATCACCATCATGAGCGATACCGAAGTCAGCATTATTCTCCACTACAGCCTTCTGCAGGGATTCCAAATGTGTAGAACCGCAGTTGTCGTTGATATTTACACCATTGGGCAGGGCATGAATGACTTTGACCTTTGCCCCCAGTTCACGCAGAACCTTGGGCATGACTTCGTAAGCAGCACCGTTGGCACAGTCCAATACGACCTTCATGCCGTCAAAGCGTTCCTGACAGGTGCTGATAACGAATTCGATATACTGGTTGAGCAAATCAGTACGGTATTCAATATGGCCAATCTTGTCTCCCGTAGGACGAGCAAGATTATCATCATTTTCCAGCTGATGTACAATGCCCTCCAGCTCATCTTCCACAGCATCCGGCAGTTTGTAGCCGTCGCCGCCGAAGAACTTAATGCCATTATCATGGAAAGGATTGTGGGAAGCGGAAATGACGATGCCGGCCTTGGCTTTGTGACGGCGTGCCAGATAAGCAATCGCCGGCGTAGGAATCACACCAGCCAGCATAGCCCGGCCGCCGGCAGAGCATATACCTGCTGTCAGGGCAGCCTCAAACATCTCACCGGACAGACGGGTATCACGGCCAATGAGTATCAGCGGCTGCTCTTCCGTATCACGGCCGAAGTAAATCGTAGCCGCACGGCCCAGACGATAAGCCAGTTCCGGCGTTAAGCTCACATTAGCCTCACCACGAACACCATCAGTACCAAATAATCTTGCCATAATTATAATATCCTCCTAGATAAGCGGCTGTGCCGCTTTTTTCCTTTTTTGAGTCTCACGCTACCTATATTAGCACACTTGTGGTTAAAAATCCATGTTTCCCCACGGACAAAGCACCCAATTACACTGCTGTAATATGCAGCAGCACGAACATAATCAGGCCTATGCCGGCTCCGACTATGGAACCGTTCATGCGAATCCAGAGCAAATCCGGCTCTACCTTATCGTAGACCAGATGATTCAGCTGCTCGTCGGTAAGCCGCAAAAGCACATCCCTGACGATAACCCCGATAAGCGCCTGCGCATGCAGAGCTGTTCTGGCTATCACATCGTACAGGAAACCGCCTAAGGTGTTGCGCAGTTTTTCATCCTTTTCCAATAACTGCAGGGTACGCTCGTATTCTTCCCCCACCAGTTCTTCCAGACGGCTGCGCAAAGCCGGCATGTGTTCGGCCAAGGGGTCTACCTCACGGGCCTTATCTTCCAGAAAATGCTGCTGCAAATGGCCCAGCATCTGCCGGATAGCCGATTCCAAAGGCAAATCCTTCAGCAGGCTGTCCTTCAGCTCATGGGTCAGCTGATGGAATTGCGGGTCCTGATTCAGCACTACGGCCTTTTCATAAAAGAGCGCCAAAATATCCTGCTGCAGTTTGGAATCGCGTGTCCCCAGTTCCTGCAGCATGGCCAGCAGCTGCTGCTGAATGAGCTCCGCCGCCTCTTCATAATTTATGAGGTCAATAGCCTGAGCAAACCCTGCCATCAGTCTGGCAAAAGCATTTTCCCCGACTTTTTCCTCTTCGTACGCCTCCAGGAGCTGCTGAATCTGTTTTCTGGCCGTTTCTCCCTGAACCTGCTGATGCCAGTAGCCGGCTACACGCATGACAAAATCCTTGTCCTTGCCTGTCTGGCGCAGCCAGCCGCCCCACAAGGCAAAGAAATCCTCCGGCTCAATCCGCGCCAGTGACTCCCGAACCTTGGCCGCCAGAATTTCTGCCTGCTTTTCCGTATTCTGCTGTATAAGGAAATCCCTGACGTAATCCACGAGTTTAGCCGTCAGCTGGGCGCTTGTTGCCGGTTTTTTCAGCCAGCTCATGACCATGGGCATGATATGCAGCTTTTCCAGATGATGAAAAATTTTACGTCTGGAAAAAAACTCCTGCTGCACCAAAAAGGTTGACGCCTTGATAAACGCATCCCGGCGCCGGGGCAGGATTGCCGTATGATACGGAAAGCCCAAAGGCTTTCTAAACAGTGCCGTGACCGCAAACCAGTCGGCAATGCCGCCCACCAAAGCCGCCTCGCTGGCAAATAGCAGTCCGTCAGCCGCCATGCTTTGCGGATAGCATAAATGCAGCGCCATAGCGCCTATGAACAAGATAAACACCACCAGCAGGGTTTTATCCGCCTTGTTAAAACCATTACTCATAAGCCCCACATCCTTTCGGCTGCGGCCATAAGCAGGTACAGCCCCATCCCCACCAGTGAGCCCACAAGGGAGCCGTTTATGCGAATCATCTGCAGGTCGTCCTGAACCTTGCCTTCCACAAAAGCCACCAGTTCATCATCGGAAAACTCATTCAGGCGTTCCCTGATAATGCCCGTAATCAGCACATGATGCTTATTTAATTCCTCACGCAGGATTTTTTTGATAGCTTTGTCAAACTGCTCCTGCTGAGAGCGCGAGCTGATAAATTCGTCTATGCGGCTGTTGGTATATGCCTCGAGCTGTGGCAGCCAGAAGGGTTCTTCCCCCTGAATGTTGTGTTCCAGCCAACGTGACAGCACCCCGGCTAAATCCAGCTTATCCAGCAGCTGCTCCTTGCGGTCCATCAGCAGGTCGCGCAGGCGTTCGTCCTGACTCAGATTTAACAGCATCGCCGCCAGCCCGGCCTGTAATTCACTGCTTTCCGCCACACCAGCCTGCAGACCGGCCAGCCGTGCCTTGATACGCTCCGTCAGCAGTGACAAAATCCGTTCATCCGTCAGTCCCATGGAGGCCAGTACAAAGGCTCTGCCAGCAGAATCCTTTTCATAACTCTCCCGTAAGATGCGAATGTGTTCCAGCAGCGCCGCCTTTAACGCCGGAGATTCGATAACCTGTTCACCGATGGACACCAGACTGCCAAGCAGCCTGTCCGTATGGCGTTTCTGCGCCAGCAGCCGCATGATTTCCGGCAGAATATCCTCTACGGCTAAAGACTGCAGCCCTTCTTTTATAGCCGGTGCCAATTCCCCGGCAATGCGCTTTGTGTCCATGTCATTGACTGACTTCAGCATGACAGCCTTCACCACTTCATGAACGCGCTTACGGCCGCCACGGTGCAAAAAATAATCCGCCAGCAGCTGTGCAGAATTCTGCCCTTCAATGACGCCCATGATGTTTTCCGTACTCAGCAGGTCATCGCTGGCAAATGTCACCAAGGCATCCATAATGCGTCCGCGGTTGCGCCGCAATATATCCGTGCGGTAGGAAATGCCCAAGGGGCGATGAAAAATGGCGGTCACGGCAAACCAATCTGCCAGACCGCCAATCGTTGCCGCCAAAAAACCATGGTGAAGCATGCCACCCCAAAAACCGGAGGCCAGCCCCATGGTTCCGAGAAATCCTGCCGCACTTACCCCTAAGGCCAAATTGGCTTTGTTTTTCTTCTGCAAGAATTACACCTCAGATTCTCGTCACAATCTCCTGTAAATAGGACTTAAAGTCAGCCCCCAAATCCTCACGGCGCAGGGCAAATTCCACCGTGGCCTTTAAAAAGCCCAGCTTATCACCCACATCATAGCGCTTGCCGACAAAGTCATAGGCATATACAGCATCCTGACGCGCCAGCATTTTAAGGGCATCGGTAAGCTGAATTTCGCCCCCTTTGCCGGGTTTTGTCCGGGCCAGAATATCAAATATCTGCGGCTTAATAATATAACGCCCCAGTACAGCCATACGGCTCGGCGCCTCTTCCCTGGCCGGCTTTTCCACCATGTCAGATACTCTCATCAGCCGGCTGTTATCCGTTTCCGTCCCGGCAACAATACCATATGCGGAAACCTTTTCTTCGGGAACATTCTGGCAGCCCAGCACAGAGCCACCAGTGGCCTCGTAAATGTCAATAAGCTGTGCCAGCGCCGGTTTTTCCGGGTTGTATACCACATCATCACCCAGCAGTACCGCAAAAGGCTCATCCCCCATAAAAGCCCGGGCGCACAGGATAGCATCGCCAAGGCCGCGCATATAGCGCTGACGGATGTAATGTATATTGATATCCGCCGTTTCCTGCACCAATTTTAAAAGCTCAGTCTTGCCTTTGGCCTGCAAATCCATCTCCAAAGCCGGAGCACTATCAAAATGATCCTCAATAGCACGCTTGCCGTGGCCGCTGATAATCAAAATATCTTCAATGCCGCTGGCCTTGGCCTCCTCAACGATGTACTGAATCGTCGGTTTATCCACAATCGGCAGCATTTCCTTTGGCGTGGCCTTGGTAGCCGGCAAAAAGCGCGTGCCGTAGCCGGCTGCCGGAATAACTGCCTTTTTTATCTTTTGCATCGCAACAATCCCCCAACTGCTTATATTTATCGTCCTTACCTATTATACATATTTCCCTGTCCTTATGCCACCCCTTTAACTCCATAAAAAAACAAGCGCGATTGAAAACCGTGCTTGTTTTTCTGTTATCCTATCCGATGTAGGTCACTTCATTGCCCTTGATGGAAGTTATATTTCTATTGGGCAGGCCGTCAGGCATATCAGGATAGCCTAAGCTCATCGAGCCGTACACCCGTTCGCCTTCTTTTAAGCCCAGCTCCTGCAGGTAAGCCAGCAGGACAGGATTATCATTGAGCCAGCGCAGCTGATTTATCCAGCATGCTCCCAAATCAAGCGCATTCGCTGCCAGCAGCATATTTTCCAGCGCACAGGAAACATCGGCCATATTGTTGCCGTAATTTTCCTGATTGGCCACCACAATCAACACCGGGGCATTGTATTTAAAAACATACGTCCCCTTTTTCGAGAGTTTTATCGCACCGCCGATATTGGCCTCATTATCCGGGGTGATTTCCATTTTGGCAAATTCACTCTGCACCATGTCCACCAGTTTTGTCAGTACAGCCTGGTCGCGTATCACCAAAAAATGATTTTGATTTTTGCTCTTGCCGCTCGGAGCTCTGCGGCCTGCTTCAATTACTTTTGCCAGCAGGTCATCAGCTACCATGTCCGGCTTGAACTTACGGGTACTGTGCCGCGTAGCGATAATATTCAGCGCATCTTTATCCATTTATTCTCCACCTTTATTCTGGAAACTTTCTCACGTTATAAGCCTCTTTGATTTTTACGGACAAGTCTTCCAGCGTTATACCGCCTATCGACTGCACCGCAGCCAGCACTGCCCCTTCGACCAGAGGACAGTCCAGCATTTTCACCTTCCTATCCTCCATGTCTTCAATGACGATTTCCGTAGTCATGACAGCACTGCCCATATCCATGAGCACAGCCACCCCATCCTCAGAATACACTTTGTCCACAGCAGCACTTATCTTGCCGTAGCTGGTTCCCAAAGTGCCGTCCTCCATGCCGCCAGCTGCTGCAATCGGCGCCTGCGGAGCCATCATTCTGGCAATTTCCACCACGCCTGCGGCTAATTTTTCGCTATGCGATACGATTACTATACCTACCAATTTTCTCACCCCACAAGAATCTAAGAACTGCAATCAAGCTATATCTTCACAGTCCCTTACAAACACTTGTGTATTTCCTGCAGCATATATAGCGAAGACGTGGCTCCCGGATCCTGATGACCGATACTGCGTTCACCTAAGTAACTGGCCCGTCCCTTGGTGGCGATGATGGTCTTGGTGTATGCAACGCCCTTTTGGGCTGCTTCAACAGCGGCTGCCACGGCCGCTTTCAGGTCAGCACCGCCATCCAGAGCATCTTTCAAGGCCATGAAGGCAGGACACAGCGCATCCAGCATAGTCTTTTCACCTTCAGTGGACTTGCCGCGCATTTTAATACCACCAATCGCAGCCTCCATAGCTTGGACAAAATCCTGCGCCTCAATTTCCGTCCTGCCTTTCAAGGCGTTGCCGGCCTTCATAAAAGCCGTGCCGTAAAGCGGGCCTGAGGCGCCGCCCACATTGGACACCAGCTGCATGCCGACGCCCTTTAGTATACTGCCAATATCGCCGCCAGCCAGTTCCGGCAGCTTTTCCGCGACAGCCTTAAAGCCCCGTGCCAGATTTATGCCATGGTCACCGTCACCGATTTCATTGTCCAGCTGCGTCAAAAAATCCTTCTCCGTCTCCATCCGCGCCCCAATGGCCCGAATAATTTCTACAATTTTTGCTGTATCTAACATAATTACATCTCCTTAGCGTTTTAAGGCTGGCGTATCTGCTTTGGCATCATAGAGCTTCTTCATCTCATCGTCCAGCCGCAGCAAAGTCAGCGAAAAGCCGGCCATTTCAATGGAGGTCATATAGTTGCCCACCATTGTATCATAAACCTTAACGCCCTGCTCCTGCAAATAATCCTGCACAAAGTTATTGATGATATATAGTTCCATCAGCGGCGTTGCACCCATACCGTTCACCATTACCACCACTTCATGCCCTTTGAAATCCAAATCAGCTAAAACTTTATCCAGCAGTTTTTTGGCTGTTTCGTCAGCGCTGCCGATTTTCTCACGCTGCGTGCCCGGCTCGCCATGAATGCCGATACCGATTTCCACTTCATTCTCACCGAGTTCAAAGCCCGGCTTGCCGGCTGCCGGTATCGTACACGGAGACATAGCCATGCCCATGGTGCGGACATTGGCAATGACCTTTTCTGCCACGGCTTTTACCTCCGCAAGACTTGCTCCCTCTTCAGCCTTGGCTCCGGCAATCTTATGTACCAGCACCGTACCGGCTACACCGCGGCGCCCCGTTGTATAAAGGCTGTCCTTTACGGCCACATCATCATTTACTACCACATAATCAGCTTCGATATCCTCATCTTTAGCCATGTCGATAGCCATTTCAAAATTCATTACATCGCCGGTGTAATTCTTGACTATACATAAAACGCCCTTGTCCGTAGCTACGGACTGAATGCCGGCAAAAATCTTATCCGGCGTCGGCGAGGTAAACACTGCTCCGGCCACAGCGCAATCCAGCATGCCTTCGCCAACGAAGCCACCATGAGCCGGTTCGTGTCCGCTGCCGCCGCCGCTTATCAAGGCAACCTTGCCTTCTTTTTTGGCAGCCCGGACGACGATATTGCCTTCCTCCAGTTTCCGCAGCTTATGCGGAGCTGATTTTACCAGCCCCAGCACCATCTGTTCTTCTACAGATTCCACACCATTGATAAGTTTCTTCATTGCAAAGCTCCTCCCTTGCCGGCCAATGGCCCTGCTAATTTAATTTTATACACAACAACAGACAGCTTCCCTCAGGAAAACTGTCTGTCAGTTATGCTTATTTAATCACCATAACAGGAATAGGCGATTCTTCAATGACTTTCTGGCTGACACTGCCGATAAGCGCGCCCTTAAAAAGCCCCAGACCGCGGCTGCCCATGATAATCATATCGCTGTGCTCCTGTGCAGCTACGCGAATAATAGCCTTGTGGATACTTCCCGTCTCCACATGCTTTGCCGCCCGCAGTTCCTGCGGAATCTTTTCCCAAATGCGGTCAAATACGATATGGCTAGGGATATCCTTGTTAATATTACTGGACACATAGACAAAATCCAAATCAGCTTTGCATTTTTCTGCCAGAAAAATAGCTTCATCTACAGCCTTGCAACCATTTACAGAGCCATCAACAGGCACGAGGATTTTTTGAATTTTCCCCATAATAAAACCTCCTCACGAGTTTATTTCCATATATTCATGATTAGTATTTCGTTAATCCGATGATTAAATCCTGCTTTTAAAAGAGAAAATTATTTACAGCAATTTTATTTTAATAAAAAATCCCCACCAAAGCCGTACACTTTGATGGGGACAGTCAAATTCTAACTGGTGCGCTCGGGCAGAGTCGAACTGCCGCTTTCAGCTCCGGAGGCTAACGTCCTATCCACTGGACTACGAGCGCTTAATCAACGATAAGTATCATAGCATAAATCAGCGATTCCTGTCAACTCTATAGCCGTATTTTCTGAAATTACACATGGCAAAAATAAAAAAACCGCGTTATAATGGGACTAACATAAATTCGCTCCCAGGAGGGATACTCATGAACCTGCCCTACAACCTCATTGATTTTGACATGCAGATAGGACGGCAGAAACCGGAAACCATCCGTCATCCTGACAATTACTGCCCCTTCTGCCATACCGATGAACTCACCGGCATCATCGCCAGTGACGGCCCCATCATCCTCCTGCGCAATAAATACAACGTCCTCTCCGGCACAGAACAGTTTGTGCTGATTGAAACCGATGCCTGTCACAGCGATATGCCGGACTACACCCCGGAACACATGCAACGGCTGCTGGCTTTCGGTCTGCAGCACTGGCAGAAACTCTTAAACTCTGGCCGCTATGCAGATGTGGCATTCTTCAAAAATTACGGGCCTCTGTCCGGCGGCACCATCCGCCATCCTCACATGCAGCTGGTTGCTTTTCCGCAGCTTGCCAATCCGTTAAGCGCCCTACCCGAAGAATTTGCAGGAGAACCCATCGCGCGTGAGCATGATGTGGAATTTAATATCTCCACCACACCGCGCATCGGCTTTTGGGAATTAAACATCATTCCTAAGGAAATCGAAAGCCCCGCCTCCGTTGCTGCCATGGCTCGCTTTATTCAGGCAGGCACCGGCTTTTTGACGCGTCATTTTCATCAGGGCCGGGTGCAGAGCTATAACATATTTTTCTACCAGCTGAACGGGCAGGTATTTATAAAAATCATGCCGCGTTTTGCCACACCGCCACTCTTTGTGGGTTACGGGATACACATGCGCCCCACCAATATTTACGAAATGGCGGCAGAAATCCAGCGTATCTGCTTTAGTGAGCAATGACCTAACACAAAATACGGCCTGACAAGTCAAAATCTGACCTGTCAGGCCGTATTATTTATGCTTCTTTTTTGTCAAAGGGCACATGGTTCAATAAAAGCTCGGGATTATTATCCGTAATCCAGCCCAAAGCCCATTCATTATTCACGAGCAATACGGGATTATTGTGGCGGTCGTAAACGAACATGCCGCGGTCAGCGCCCTTAAGGTCTGCCGGGGTCACTTCGCGTCCATCCTCAAAAGCCATCCAGCGCGCCACTTCATAGGGCTGCATATTCATTTCGATATCCACGTTGTATTCGTTTTTCAGACGATACTCCAACACCTCAAACTGCAACGTGCCTACCGTGCCGACGATATACGATTCCATACCGGCACC
>FLNX01004443.1_pt1 | contig 14720 bp, 6 predicted proteins | sample 1140341 | NCBI WGS metagenome assembly FLNX01 (sample SAMEA3878208, study PRJEB12797) | bioreactor metagenome | biome: Moose rumen | place: Sweden | collected 2011-10
CTGCTGAAGCGGACGTTGGTGGTGAAGTCCTTCTGTGGAGCAGGTTTCACAGGCAGGTCGGCAGTCATATCGAGGGCGATAGTGCCATTGCCGTTGACCACAGGCCATGCGTTCTTGTCCCACCGCACAGGAGCCAGATAAGTCTCACGACCTGTCAGATGGTTCATGGCGGTCTGGGGACGGAAGGCGAGACAGACGATCCACCAGGAGCCGTCAGGAGCATCCACTAAGTCGGCATGTCCCGTTCCCTGGATGGGACTGCTCTCGCCTAACTGGTTGCAATGCGTCAGAATGGGATTGGCAGGATTGCCAATATAAGGTCCATCGATGTTGGGTGAGCGGGCAATAGTAATCATGTGAGCATGTTCCGTGCCACCCTCAGAGATGAGCAGGTAATACCAGCCATCCTTCTTGTAGATATGCGGTCCCTCGGGGTAACGTCCGCCCGTACCATTCCAGATGCGGCGCGAGGGTGTCAGCGTCTTACCCGTCTTAGGATTGATCTCGCAGAGCCAGATGCCGCCATCAGGATTACTCACCATGTAACAATGCCCATCCTCAAAGTAGAGTGACGGGTCGATGCCACCCTGCTCCAGCCATACGGGGTCAGACCACTCGCCTCGGGGATTGTCCGTATAGACGAGGAAGTTGCCGCCGTTGGTGGTATTGGTGGTAATCATGTAGAACGTGCCGTCGTTATAGCGGATGGTGGGGGCGTAGATGCCGCCCCACGACAAAGTTCCTGTCAGGTTCACCTGACTCTTGCGACTAAGACAATGTCCTATCTGCTCCCAGTTCACCAGGTCACGGCTGTGCCACAAAGGAACACCCGGGAAATAGTCAAAGGTACTGTTCACCAAGTAGTAGTCACTGTCCACTCTGCAGATACTCGGGTCGGGATAGAAACCCGGAATCACGGGATTGCGGTAGTGGTCAGTAGCATTAGCACTCCCCCATGAGAGTGCTAATGCAAAGGATAACAGAATCATTTTCTTCATAATTAATAGTCTTTCGCCTTCAGCAGGGCATTCATCAATGTCGGATAAGTAGGCTGGAAGGTGGTGCGGTCGATAATATTGTTCCAGTAGAACAAGGAGATGTTGGCATTCTGGCGGCAGTAGGTCACCATGAACTCAGCATACTTGGCACGCTCCTCCTCCGCCAACTTGTCGTTGGCGGCAAACTCACCGATAATGATAGGTACATGATAAGTATCGTAATAGTCTATCAAGACATCCAACTCAGCAGCCAGTTCGTTCTGGTAATCCTCCGTCCATACAGGCAGTTCCTCATCGTCCTTCAGTTCCTTTGTCATCCTACAGAAGTCAGCAGGGTCATAGTTGTGTATCTGTACCATCAAATGGTCTGTAATCTGGTCGGTAGGGATTTCAAATGTTCCGAGCACATCACTTGAGCATTGGGCAGCGTAAGTATTGACAATGAGGTTGCGGTGCCCGTTATTACCCCCGAGACCACGGATGGTATTCACAAAGGTCTGAGCCAGTTGGTTAACAGCAATAAAGGCATCACCCTCAACATTAGCCCATGCATTGTTCTTGTCGAGAATCTCATTGTAACTCTCGAACATCAGGTGGTCACCATATTGCTCGAAACGAGTGGCTATCTGTGTCCATAACGTAACATACCTCTCCGTTATCTCGTCAATGTTGCTTAAGTCGGCGGCAAGCCATCCACCGTCGCCAGTGTCATGATGCACGTTGATGATGACATAGAGACCAGCATCCAGAGCGAAGTTCACCACTTCCTCCACACGGTTCATCCATTTCTCAGACACCTGGTCGTTCTCGTCCATATGGGGAAACCAGGTCACGGGAATACGCACAGCATTGAAGCCGTTTGCCTTCACGGCATTGAACCAGTCGGCAGTAACCAGCGGATTGCCCCAGCAGGTCTGAAAGGCATCGATATTGTCATTGCCATCAGCATCCTTCCAGTCAAACCAGTCACCGAAGGCTTCCAGTGAGTTGTAGAGGTTCAGACCTACCTTCATGGCATTACCTGCATCTGTGGCAGAAACCCATCCGAGAGGATCTACGTAATTAGAATTCTGTAAGATAGTGAGTTTTGCCGTCAGTCCACCACCCGTCAGGGTAAGGTTTGCCGTACGGTTTTGCTCCGTCGTATTCTCCTCCACAGTCACTTTCAGGTGTAGTGTCTTGTTTGTCATGCCTACACCAGAGTGGTTCGAGAGCGTCACCCAGTCGGCATCGCAACTCACTTGCCAATCGATGTTGCTCTGGATATCCACCATCTGGAAACTGTTCCATTTTGTAAACGTCAGTTGACTGACGGTAGTTGTCGGGTCATTCACAGCGCAGAACGTCATTGTCGGATCGCTAACGCTTCCATTGCTGTTGCTGTCGCTGCAGGCAGTTGCCGCCACCAGGGCGACAACTGCGATAAGCATATACTTAAATGTTTTCATGTTGTGCTACTTAATTTTATAAATACGGAAGTTATCATACGCAACGGCAAACCAGACACCATCTCTGCTTTCAAAGTCGTGGTAAATCTTAAAGTTACCGTCGTCACCAGGAGCAGCGCCTACGAGGTCGCCGTAAGTTCCCTCGCCGAACTTAGTCAGCGGAATAGCCACGCTCATCCACTTGCCTGCTACGGTCTTTTCTGTGATGCAGTCAGCGATGTCTGTTCTGTCAACGGTACCACCCATGAAGGTAATCTGGGTGTAGCAGGTAGCAGAAGGCATCTCTGGCAGATAGACCTCATAGCGCAGTTCGAGGTCAGACAGCGGTGTGCTGGCATCAATGCCTGCAGGAGCCTGCTTGCCATTGAACTGCACGTTATGGTCCCACCATCCAGCATAGGCTTCGAAGCCAATCCATCCGCCGGATGCAGGCTCTACGGTGAACGAAGCAGCGTCCCACCAAACACCACGCACATCGGTACCCCAGTACCAGTTCTGACTGGTACCGTTGCCGTCGAAGTCCTCTAAGATCCAGTCATAGCGGTAGAACGGCAGTTCGGCAACGCCACCCAGCGTTCTTACCTTAATCGTACCATCGGCAGCAGACGAAGGTATTGTCTCTGGCATGACGAAGGTCAGTTTGTCCTGATTGTCACTGACCGTCACATCATCAACTTTGATGCTTATCTCGCCACCGATATTGATAGCCATCAGATCTACAAGATATTTACCAGTGATGGTGACTGTCTGTCCTGGTATCGGCATGTCGGGGAATACACCTGTCAGTTCTGGTGCCTGCGGTGATTTTGAGAATCCGCAGTAGGCAGTACCGGCATAGCACTCCATGACGATAATACCCTGGGCAGGGATCACGTTGGGCATTGTTACTGTCACAATAGTACAATCGTCATTGGTTTTCCATGAAGGACAGTCGGCAATCTTGATAGTATCCATATCTGCCACATAGATAGCCTCAATCTCATGGAACAGTGATCCGTGCAGTTCTACTTCCTGTCCGGGCTGCATCTCAGGAATACCCTCGCTGTTCAGCGGCATGTCAGCCTTGTAGAAGTCAATCGTCGGTGCGCCGGCAATGACATGGAAACCATAGACTGCCGTTCCATGCGATGTCTCCACGCGAATCTCCATAGGCAGCGAGTTATCCTCTCCGTAGACGATGAGGTCTGACGGAATGGTCATGATGATATGCGTATCCGTGTTGTAGTTGCTATTGAAGTAGCAGTCCTGGTTGTTGATATAGATGTTCCTTGCACCTCCCAGGTTGCGACCCTCGATGAGAATCATCTGGCCTCGTCCTGACTCAGTAAAGGAGGAGTCAGCCTTCTCTGGGTCTGTGAGACGGACGCGTTCAATGACGGGCTGTCCTCCACCATCATCGTCTTTGCATGATGTCAGTGTCAGGCTGGAACCAAGCACCAGCAGCGACACCAGACACGTCAAGATATATTTCGAAATATTCATAATACTAATCGTTTTATTATTCGTTAAAGTTATAATGCTCTGGCTCTTTTTTCAGATAAGGGTTCTGAATGACATCAGCCTCAGGATAGGGCAACATGACATTGTCCTTGTTGATGACTGGTGTCGCATCGGGTGCCACGATGTCACCGAATTCGGTAGATATGACTGTCTCCCAGTCATTATCGGGATTATGGTAGAACGACAGTTCATCATCATCGCCCACACGCAGTTCGTTAAAGGTGCATCCTCGATACTGGTTGTTCATGTAGTTAACCATATAGTTAGGCTTCCACTTAAACCACTCCACCATGCTGTACCAGTTCATGAACTCCACGCCGAACTCTACACGACGCTCACGCACGATATCCTCGAAAGTGATGGAATTAGCCTCTTCGATACCTGCACGACGGCGTACGGCATTAAAATACTTCAAGTCGTCGCCCGACAGTGTGGTATTGTTACCCAGACATGCCTCGGTATAGATCAGATAGACATCGGCAAGACGGATGATGTAAGTGTTCAGCGGTGAACACATCATGTCCACATAACCGTCATTATCGTCATCAGGACCACCCACAACACCTTTCTTAATAGGTGCTGCTGTTCCCTCATAGGTATAGCCGCCATCAGCCATACAGATGTAGTCGTAGTGTACTCCGTTGGTACAGAAGGTAGCGTCACGACGTATCTTCTCCCATTTATACGTGCCGTCATTAGCCTTGTAGCGATACTGCATCAGCATGTCGGGCGAGGCATTCAAGGCACTCCACGCTGCTAAGCCGCCTATCATCTTGGAGTCAGCGCAGAGATCGGAGAGTGTGGTGTTGCAGACATACCATGTCATGACGCTCGATTTATACCACTGACAGGCAAGCAGCGACTCCTCGCTGTTGTTGTAACGGTATTTGAACAGGTTATGATAGTCTTCCAGCAACTGACTGCCGCTGTTTTCTATCACGTCCAGCGCATAACTCTTTGCCAAAGCCAGATCAGAATCGTCACGCTGCGACTTGTCCCAACCCGAGCGAGCCAGATAGACCTTGGCAAGCATCGCCTTGGCACTCCAGCAGGTAGCACGACCGGATGTGTAGGGAGTCTCTGGCAGGTTCTCTGCGGCATATTCCAAGTCGTTGATGATGAACTTGAACACGTCCTCCTCGTAGTTGCGTGGACGAACGGGATTGTCCACCACCTCCTGGTTGTGCTCGAACAGCACCAACGGTCCCCATACATGCATCGCATAGAACAGTGCCACGCCACGCATCAGACGTGCCTCGCCAATGGCTATTCTCTTTGCTTTTTCTGTGACGTTAGCAGTCGCCTTGTCCTCAATATTATCAATAGTAGCATTTGCCATCGTTACCACTGAGAAGAAACCTGCCCAGATGTCACTCAGGTATTCGTCCAGGGCTGTAACAGTGAACATACTGTACGCAGGCCAGTTATAGGGCGAATAGGCATCGTTGGCACGCAGACTGCCCAGCAGCAGCATTCCACGTGTGTTGTAGTCGAACCAAGCACGGTTGTAGAGCGGTGCCGTGGAGGCATAGAGGGCATCATCGGAATCGTAGAAGTTGTCCTCTACATATTCACCTTCCGGTGTCTTGTCCAGGAAATCCTTGCCGCACGAGGCTGTCATTGTCAACAGCAGTGCCGCAGTTATCGTGATATATAGATAATGTTTCATTTGTATATCTGTTTTAGGGTTATATGTTCAGGTTCAGTCCAAACGTATAGATGCGTTGAGAGGGATAACGGGCGTAGTCGACACCTCGCAACAGCACGTTCTGGTTATAGGATCCCACCTCGGGGTCGTAACCTTTATAGCCGGTAATCGTCCAGAGGTTCTGCACATTAAAGTAAACGCGCAAATTCTCAATGCCGACCTTCCTCATCCATTTCTTCGGGAAAGTGTAACCAATCGACAGGTTCTTGACACGCATATAGGAACCATTCTCGACGAAGATGTTGCTCATACGGGCATTCTCGTTATTGTTACTCTGGTCAATGCGATAGGTACTTGCCCCCGGGTTGGTCATCTGCATATTAGCCAGTGTGCGCTCACCATCGGGATCAATCAGGTCGTATCGGGCATAGTTGCATACTGATTTCAGTGTCACCCAATAACTCATCGGGCTCGACTGCTGCTGAGCCAGGTAGTTGAACACCTTATTGCCCACCGAACCAGTGATGAAGAGGTTCAAGTCGAAGCCCTTCCAACGGAAGTTGTTGTTGATACCGAAGGTGAACTTCGGCTCAGGGTTACCGATAAAGGTTCGGTCCTGCTCGTCAATGACATCGTCACCGTTCAGGTCCTTGTAGATATAGTCACCATACCAGATACCCGTCGTCTCATTCACTTCCTTATTCTCTGGCAGTGCCACAATCTTCTTGTTGCCCTGTGCGTCGAGCAAGTAGTCACCGTTGATGTCCTTCTGGTAGAAATCGTCTTCCTTCTCGAACATACCGATGACCTGGTAACCGTAGAACTGTGCTACGGGCTCACCTACGGTGGTGTAGGTATAGGTCAGTCCGTTGATGTTTCCTTGTATACCGGTGCTCTCGGTGTAGAGTTTTGTCACCTCGTTGCGGTTCAGCGAGAAGGTGATGCCCGATGTCCACTCGAAGTTCTTGTTAGAGATGTTCACCGTGTTCAGCGTAAACTCAAAACCCTTGTTACGCATGGCACCTGTATTCACCCAGGGTGAGGCGATGACACCACTGATATATGTAGGCAAGGCTGCCTGCATCAGCAGGTTGTCAGTATTCTTCAGATAGGCATCGAAGATGAACTCAATGCGGTTGTTGAAGAAACTCAGGTCCAGACCGACGTTCCATGACTTGGTCTGCTCCCACTGAAGTTTACTGTTAGCGAAGTTCTTGGGGAAGAATCCTGTGCCGTAGGCTGTTGCCACGCTTGCCATCGTAGCACCGTAGGCATACGCACCTGCATTCTGATTACCCACCAGACCCCAGCCGAAGCGAAGTTTACCATTTGACAGCCAGCCGATATCCTTCAAGAACGACTCCTGTTTGAAGCGCCATGCAAGAGCCACGGAGGGGAACCAACCCCAGCGTTTGTCAGAACCGAAAGTTGACGAGCCGTCGGCACGCAGCGTAGCGGTTATCAAATAGCGCTCATCGAAGGCATAGTTCAGACGACCATAATATGACTCAATGCTCGATGTTCCCTGCGCACTGCTGTTTTTGGCGGTATCCTCGTCACCCACGCTCAGGTCGTGGACGGTGTTGAAGAGAAAACCTGCACGAGAGGCTCCAAGATTCTCCCATTTTGATTCCTGTGCCTCATGACCAATCATGATGTTCACACTGTGTTTCTTGGCAAAGGTATTCATATAGGTCATATACTGTTTGAACGACCAATAGGTGCTGTTCGATGATGTGCGGCTACCTTTACTGGTCTGCTTATATTGTCCCAAGGTCAGTTCAGGCTGGAAATAGTAGTTGTTGCCGTAACTATAGTTGCCGCCGTACTCCATGCGCAGTGACAGCCCCTTACAGATATTCACATTGGCAAAGCCGTTAATCATCAACTGCAATCCCTTGTCGTAATTCTCGCGGGTCATTGCGTCGGCAAGCGGGTTGGAGTAGTAGGTACCCAACTGGTTCACTTCCTGATAACCCCAAGAACCGTCTGGGTTCTTGGCTGGCATCTCAGGCAACTGTCTTAGTGCCAGTTCAATGACATTGGCATCATCAATAGTGTTGTTCTTTTCCGTACGTGAGAAAGAACTCTGCACACCAATCTGCAACCACTTGCCTATTTTCGTGTCAGCATTGACACGAGCAGAGAAACGCTTGAAGTTAGAACCTACGGCAATACCGTCTTGCGACAGGTAACCGCCACTGATCAGATACTGACCAGCATCATTACCACCGCTGACTGATAGTTGGTGGTTGTGCATCGGCGCACTGCGGAAGAGTTCACCCTGCCAGTCCGTACCATTACCTAAGACCGTTGGATCGGCAAATTCCTGACGATCGCCCCAGCCGAGTGTCCTCGCGCGTTCATTATACATAACGGCATACTCACGCAGGTTCATCGTCTCCAACTTGTTAGGAATCTTCTGTACGGCATAATAGCCCTCGTAACTGATGGTAGGCTTGCCTGCCTGTCCCTTCTTGGTGGTGATGAGTACCACACCATTAGAGGCGCGTGAACCGTAGATAGCCGTTGCAGAAGCATCTTTCAGTACCTCCATCGACACGATGTCCGAGGGGTTGATACTCGACAGTGCCGAACTGTTGCCGTTGGTCTGTCCATCGATGGCTACACCGTCAACCACGTAGAGCGGCTCGTTACCGTTCAGCGAGTTCACACCACGGATTGCCACAGAGATACCACCACCAGGCGAACCAGAGTTCTGCGTCACCTGTACACCAGCGGCACGTCCCTGCAGGGCCTGGTCTACCGATGTGATGACCGACTTCTTGATGTCCTTCTCACCCACGGATACCACCGAACCGGTGATGTCCGAGCGCTTCATCACACCGTAACCGACAACCACCACCTCGTCAAGCGTGGAGGCATCAGTTTCCAAAGCCACATTGACGGTGGCTTGACCTGTGTACTTGATATTCTTCGTCTCGTAGCCGATATACGAGATAACGAGTGTTTGTCCTTTGGCGGCCTTCGTCACGAAGTTACCGTCAAAGTCAGTCACCGTGCCGGCCTTGGTTTCCTTCACCATGACCGTAGCACCAATCAAAGGCTCCCCGTCGGCGGCTGAGGTGACCACACCCTTCACCGTCTGGGTCTGTGCCGAGACTGTCATCATGCCAACCATCACCAATAATGTGGTCAGCACCAGTCTCCATCGCAGATAATCTTTCCGCTGTTTGCTTTTAGTTAGTGTCATATAAACAGTTTTTTTAATGATTAATAAAAAATAATGTCGCAAAATTAGCCATTCTCCTACTTTTGTGCATATTCATCTGTAACGCATGGCTATTCATTTGTAACTAAATGTCACTTCGTGCGTTCCTTTCCGTAATATCTGCTCTCCGCCAGGGGTACAGAAGCGAACCGTCATGTCCCTGGGGATGGTGACGTTGGCATGATAGGTAGTACCATCATCCTTAAAACTGTAGGACAAAGTGCCGTTCACTGTCGGAATGGTGATGGCGGCATCAGTGATGGGGCTGACCATGGGACGGATAATGACCTCCTTCCAGCCGGCGACAGCGGGGCGGATGCCGAGAATCTGTTCGCAGATATCGGTCAACATACCACCGCTCCAGGCATGGTTGGTGGAGCCACCGCCGTAGCCACCCTCCTGCCAGCCTTCATAGAGCGTAGTATGCTGTGTGTCGGCAATCATCGGTCCGAAGCGTTTCTTGAAACGCTCTAAGGCATAGGCGGCATGCCCCATCCGCATCAGTGCCTCATAGACGTATTTCTCCATATAGGGACTGGCATACTCCTGTACCTTGAGCACCTCAAAGATACGGTCATATTTCTTGCTGTCGGCAAGTCCGCTGACCACGGCAAGTGCCTGCACACGGTCATCGGTAGCACCTTGATACGAGGGATGGCGGTAGGCATAGCCGTTCCAACAATGGTTGAAGGCGGTATGGATAGACCGCATCTGCCGCTCATAATCTGCGATGTCGGCATCATGTCCCGTCAGCCCTGCCACGTTGATAGCCGACTGTAGGGCGAGATAGTGCCACGCAGCCAGTAACAACCGCATATCGACATCCGTCCCCCAGTCGCCCCAAGGCCACCCTCCCTGCCGTTCGTTGGTCAGTCCGTCGTCATCGAGTGTCCATAAGGCGAGGTAACGGCGCATGGCGGGATAGACATACGCCATGGTCTCCTTGTCACCTGTATTCATATAATAGTACCAGAAGCCGTAGGTGCTGATGGAGGTCAGCGACTGTGCTGGCAGTTCTTGATCCCAGTTCCCGGCAGGGATGGGTGAGAACAGGGCACCATCCTCCTTCTGCCAGTCCACCAGTTCATGGATTGCCTTGCGCACCAGCAGGTTGGCACGTGGTGAGAGTTGGTAGAAACTCTGTCCCATCAGGATAGTGGCATCGCCCCACCACTGCGCCCGCTCACGGTCTGGACAATCGAAGTAGTTGTCACGCATATTGACATAGAGCGTGCGCATCGCTTTCTGCCAGAAGCGGTTGATGATGGTATCGTTACAGGTAAACGACCCCTCGAAGTCACAGTCGTAGCCCGTCTCCCGATAGCCAATGCCATGGACGGTCAGACGTGCCGTCTTAGGATAGATGACACGTAGCACGTCACCGTTCATCCATCCTAATGACTCATATTGCTGCCGCCCCCGTCGGGTGACGTACTCGGCACGCACACACTCAGCACTGCCTCCCCATACGTGGTCGGTCTCTAATCGGATGCAGGTGCCGTCGGTCTCGTCGGTCACGTCAATCCAGGGTGTCATCTGCATATTATAGGGCAGTCGGACGGAGAGCATGACCTCCTCTTCGCCCCCCGAGGGGGACACGATAGTGGTATCAACTTTTGTAGCCATCGTCATGCCGTAGTCACGCCACTGGGGAATAGGACGTTCCACCAACTTGCCCCAAGGAGTAGACCCCCACTCACCAATTTCGAGTGAGACTTTATAAGTGCCCCCATCGGGGGGCGAAAGGGGGGTCTTATACCGTATATTTGACTCCGCAAGGCGGAAATTGGTATATGGTGCATCACAGGTCTGATACGCTTGCAGCCGCCGGCTTTGCCATGAGGCATCCGTCACCAGTCCTATGGACGGCGCGTCGACGATGACACCCGCCTGTCCGCTGCTGACGTGCGAAAAGCCCGCCTTGCCGAAGTAGCACAGCAGCAGTCGTATATCATTCTTTCCTTTCCGCAGATAGGGTGCCAGGTCCACCACGTCATAGTAGGTGTCCGTGCGGTTAGGTCCACGCTTCAGCCCTCCCTCAAACACGGCAAGGGCGCCGTTCACCCACAGCCAGTACTTGGAGTCGGCGGCAATGCGTGCCTCCGCCTTCCGGGGTGACTTCTTCAACGTGAAGTCCTTGCGGAACTCCATCCACGTGTTCGGTTGATTTCGCAGCGAGTCGTCCGCGGTTATCCAGTGGGCGGTCTGAGCCTGCGCCATCTGTGAGGCGACTACAAACAACAGGGTTAATAGGACTTGTCTCATATCATAGGTTTTAAGAGTTATCACTTTTTGGGAAAAAGGGCATTTGCTCATGCAAATGCCCCTCCATTACTAAATCACGACCTTTTTGCCATTCACTATATAAATACCCTTTTGGGGCTGTGTCACTCTTCGACCGTGCAGATCAAAATAGACTCCTCTTATATCTTCCATCTTACTTCTTACTTCATCAATGCCTGTCACATCTTCACCGAGGACGATAAATTCACGACTTGCAGAAGTAGAAGTGATCTTCAGATAAACTTTGCATGCGGCAAGCACGTCACCAGTCTGCAACTTACCGAAACCTACCTTGCCATCCTTCTGTCCAAGCACATAGATGGTGTTGCCGTCGCCCGTCACTGTACCGTCGCTGACCAGCAGATCGTTGTCGCCAACCTCGTCAGTGTCCTCAAAGGTCATGGGGATAGTAATTTCCCCTGCACCTTTCAGGATAATACCCGTGTTAGCGGGAATCTTCTTGCCCTTAATGAAGTTCAGTACCACCTTGTCGCCATCACCACTGACGGTTGCTGTGTAGGCATCAATACCTGTCAGATCAAGGGCTACAGGATATCCGAAGGTGGCATAGCCGGCAGCACTGACAGTGACTGTGGGGGCTTCACCATAATAGCCCTTGACGATAGCCTCTACGAGGTCTTCCTGATTGAACTCAGGCACGCTGCGATGACTGCCGTCGGAGAGTCCCATCCAGTAGAAGGTGCCGAAGCCCTTCTCCTTTGCCTGCTCCACAAAATACTGGGCGAAGGCAAGCATGTCGGCATTCTTCTCGGTGTAGTCTTTGTCCTTCTCATCGTCAGGCACGCCCCACTCACCGAAGATAACAGGTGCTCCCTTCGATGCGAGGTTGGTCTTTACAGCGGTCATCATCTGGTCGATACTGCTCTTGGCACTGCTCAGTCCGCTTTTAAGACTGGGATAACTATGTACCTCGAAGATGATGTGACCTACAGCATTATCCGTAGGCAGTACCATCTTCGTCAGCGGATCCTGCAAGTGGGTGTTCCATGTGCCCATACCACAGCAGGCAGCATAGGTGTTGACGATAAGGTTGCGCATGGCATTATTACCACCCGTGGCACGCACGGTGCTGACGAAACTCTGTGCGTAGTTGTTGATGGCGTTATATGCTGAAGTGGCAGCGTCGGCATCGTAACTTCCCGTGTTCTTGGACGAGGCATACGACCATGAGTTATTGGCATCGAGCATCTCGTTATAGCCTTCGAAGAGCAGGTGCTCGTCGTAGCCACGGAACTCGGTGGCTATCTGCTGCCACAGGTATTCAAACTTATCCTTGTTGGTGTTATAGTTGTCCATGTCGGCAACCAGCCAAGCATCAGTACCCGTATCATGGTGTACGTTGAGGATGCAATACTGACCAGCGTTGATGACGTAATCGACCACCTCTTTGACACGTGCCATCCAGGCAGCGTCCACCTTGCCGTTGCTGTCCATGTGGTTGCTCCAGGTCACTGGCACACGGATCGCATTGAAGCCTGCGTCCTTGAACTTCGGGAACAGTTCTGCCTTGGTCTTGGGCTGTCCCCAGCAGGTCTCAGAGTTGAGGGAGTTCTTAGTGGCATTATCGATGGCATCAAGAGTGTTACCCAAATTCCAGCCGATTTTCATATTGCTGACTGCCTGCGTGGCGGACTCAAAGTCTTCCACATCACTGCCAGTAGCCTGCCAGGTATCAAACAGCACGCTTCCAGTCAGGACGAAGAACACTGTGTGTACGCCAGACACCGTACCGTCGTAGTTGGCGGTCTTTGTCTGCCAGTTATCACCAGTGCTGCTGATGGTGGCGATGTCCGTACCGTCCTTGTCGTCAAGGCGCAGGGTCACACTGCCACTGCCTTTCACCAGCATCTTCAGTGTGCCAAGACCATCAGCAAAGTCAACGTTACGAACCTCGATGATGCCCTCGGTGGGTGTGTCGGCTGTCATATTAGGCGAGCCAACCTTTGCCACCATGTGACCGTTACCGGCTGCCTGCTCATGGACAATACCAAGGGTAGCGGCACAAGTGGCGGCATACTGCTCTGTATAGGGGTCGAAGTTCTTGATGGCACTCACGCCTGTGAAGGTCGGGGTGCACTCCTTGATGATGACGTTCGTCTCGTCCACCTCTATCTCATCGACAAAGAGGCTGCGGAATCCACCGTTAGTGCCCAAGGACGGTTCGAGGTCGTTCGACTGGTAGAACAGGTACCACTTGCCCTGATACTTGTGCAGGTGGGTGTGGTTGTTACCGTAGTTCATACCGTTCTCGCCGGTGTTCTTGAAGTAGTTGGCACCGTACACCCATGAGTCTTTATCGAGCGGAGTGGTCGTGGTGAAGTAAAGCATGCAACAGGCAGTCGGCTTCGTGCCGCCGTAGGTCCAAGTCACCTTCTTTGGATCTGTCCAGTCATTATTATAGGTATATACGTACTTGCCATTGATATAGTTCAGTTCATTCGCCTCGAAATAGTAAGGCGCATTCAGTTTGACAGGACCGGCGGCAATGGAATGCAGGTCATCACCTAATTTCACGATGTACGACTCTCCTGTGCCGTAGGCAAGCCAGCCGTCACCATTGTCATCGATGACAGCACCCGGGTCGAAGCCACCTGTCAGGTTCTCTGTGAGCGGTGATGTCCAAGGACCTAAGGGCGACTTTGCCTGAATAACGCCGGAACCAGTGCCGCTGTTGGAGAAATAGAGTGAGAAGAGGGTCGAGCCGTCGCTTTGCGGTTTGCTGATGATAGTAGGAGCCCACGATGCCATGATCCAGGGGGCTACGCTCTTGGTGTCAATCAGTCCGTGGTAGGTCCAGTTCACCATGTCGTCGGTAGAGATGACAACGAGTGAGTTGATTGCCTCGTAGGTGTTCGATGCTGTTCCTGCCTCATACTGCTGGTGGTCGTTGGTGCCATAGACATAGAGGCGACCGTTGTACTCGATGGCGGTAGGATCAGCGATGTAGTGGAAGTCCAATAATGGATTGGCTCTGTCCGTACCTAACTTGAACGACGATGTCCACGTCTTGGGTGTGACAGCGGCTGCAGACTCCGCCGTGCGGATGATGATGTCGTTGAAATATACTTTCACCGTTGCACCTCCGTTAAGGTTCTTCTGGTCGAACTGCTTCATGGTGATCTTCACGAGTTTCTTGCCAGCCGTGAGTTTCACGCTGTGACTCTCGGCACCGTATGTCACCTCGGTGTCGGTCTCGCTTTCATCACTATACACGGCCTTCACGCGAACCTTATAATAATTAACGGGCTGAGCAAAGGTCATATCTATGCGGGTATAGTCATCGGTGCTGAGGTTGCCCACCGTCCAGTAGTTGGTTGCCCAGTTGGGGAAGGTGATGCTGTTCTCCGTGGCATCAGCCGAGCCACCCCAGCCTTCCCAGTCGAATTGCATGTCACTGACCGACAGGCTGACATTGCCTGCGGCGAAGGTGCTTGATGTCATTGCCATCAAAAGCACTAAAAGGTTCAGAATTCTTTTCATATTATATAGTTATTGATTTTTGCTTGCAAAGGTAGGCTATTACCCACATACAGACATATTCATTTGTAACGCGAGGCTATTCATTTGTATCTTTCGCTTGAAAAGATGGG
>FLNX01003466.1_pt1 | contig 14704 bp, 14 predicted proteins | sample 1140341 | NCBI WGS metagenome assembly FLNX01 (sample SAMEA3878208, study PRJEB12797) | bioreactor metagenome | biome: Moose rumen | place: Sweden | collected 2011-10
AAATGCACTTGCAAAATCAGTATCAAATGGTTTTACAACTTATCAACATTTTGAAGCCGGCCGTATCTAGAATTCATAATTTATATAAGCAATCAGTATTTATTTCATCAGCATCAGATAAAAATGGAAGCCCGGATATAATATGTGTAAAAAAATACGATTCAAGGTTTAAATTTAAGAACGGGAAAAGTGCAACGGCTCATATAACTGTAAAACAGTATAAAAATGAAGGAGGCATGATAAAATAGTCAAAGAACAAGCGGTAATGTGATATGCTGAATAAGATTCAGCGGAACCCAGGCAACAGTTCGCAATTTTTTTTAAGGACAAAGATCCTTGGGAAGGAGAATGAAGAGCTTTTGCCGCATCATACAATAGTCCTTGAGACTGAATGGGAGATTGGAACACAGTACCGATTAGACTTTCCGCAACAGGAATCAGACGGAGGTCATCATGACATGTTTTTTTGGAGTTGATTTACACAAGACTCAGTTCACTGTACATGCACGGACAGAAAATCGTGTAGAAGCACTTGATCAGATTATTCAGTACCCTACAACAAATGAAGGATACGTGAACTTTCTTAAGAGGATACGGAACCTGAGGACAAGGGGCTACAGTGTCAAAGTAGGAGTTGAGTCGACAGGGAACACACGGTTCTTCAAGAATCAGGTTGAGAAGGCTGGAGCAGAGGTAACAGTGATAAACACCCTGAAGTTCAAGGTAATCAATGAATCAACGAAAAAAACAGATAAGCATGATGCTTCAACAATTTCAGAATTCCTTTCAAAGGATATGCTTCCAGAAAGCCATATCTGTAGCAAGGAAACGGAGAACCTTAGAAGACTTCTTAAGTCAAGGGAAAGGCTTGTCCGATCGATAGTCGGACAAAAAAATGAAATACATGCCCTGCTTGTAAGCATGGGCTTTTCGGATGAGCTCAGAAGCCTCCAGACAAAGAAAGGGCGCCAGAAAGTTCTGGACACCCTTGAGTCAAATGACGACTACGTGCTCGAAGCACAATCAGTAAAACTGATGATTTCCATTATAGAACAGATGGAAGCTTCGGTAAAGAGTGTTGAGAAACAGCTTGAGGAACTGACAAAGTATGATGAGATGGTAAATCGTCTTTTGACAATCAGAGGCTGCGGAAACATTACTGCATGGACTATAAGGGCATACACAGAATCTATTTCGCGTTTTTCGAATGCAAAGAAGTATTCGGCGTTCTGCGGTCTGGTTCCGTGGGTGCAGGATTCAAATGAGACTGTCCATCACGGGAAGATAACAAAGCATGGTCCTCAGGAATTGAGGACAGCTTTTGTTCAGTTGGTATTGGGAATCAGGCGTTGCAAAGACACTTCGGACTGGAGGATGATGCAGCGTTATGAATATATGAAGAAAAATAAAGGCAGCGGAAAGTCTATTGTTGCCGCAGCCAGAAAACTGGCGGAGATTGTCTGGACAATGCTTTCGGAGAAACAAGACTTTGATTGCAGAAAGATGAAGGGAACGTACAAATCCCCAAATCTTGTATCTAAGGCACTCGCTGGATAAAAATTTGAATAAAAGTCTATCTTGTTATTGACTTTTTATGGGAGAATAAATTTCTATGCTTTCAATATTGTATAACATCATAATCTCGCCAATTGAATTTGTGGTTGAAATAGTATTTGAAATGATGTTTCGACTTCTTGGTCAGCGTGAAACAAATCAAGAACTTGCTATAATAGGTGTTAGTGTAGCAATTAGTGTTTTGACGCTTCCATTGTACAGGCGTGCAGATGCGGTACAGCAGAAAGAACGTGATACGCAAAAACATCTTTCAGGCTGGGTTTCTCATATCAAAAAAAATTTCAAGGGTGATGAGCGATTTATGATGCTCCAGACATATTACCGTGAGAATGGCTATTCTCCCCTTCAGGCATTGAATGGCTCTGTAACACTTCTTTTGGAGATTCCTTTTTTCATAGCAGCCTACCATTTTCTGTCGCATCTTGCTGCTTTGAAGGGTGCTTCTTTTGGAGTGATTTCAGATTTAGGCAGCCCCGATGAGCTTGTAAAACTTTGTACAGTATCCGTGAACCTGCTCCCGATGCTGATGACTGCAATCAACTGCATTTCGTCTGCAGTATACTTAAAAGGCTTTCCGCTGAAGGACAAAGTCCAGACGTATGGAATGGCCCTTATTTTTCTTGTATTGCTGTACAATTCACCGAGTGTTCTTGTGTTATATTGGACATGCAATAATATATTCTCTCTTGTAAAAAATATATTTTATAAACTCAGGAATCCTCGTAAAATTGTAACGATAGTGTGTGCTGTTCTGGGAAGCATCTTTGCTGTTTCAACAGTTGCGAGTGGTATTCTTAATTCCCGAAAAAAATATATTGCAGTATGTCTTTTTGAATGCATCATGGTTTTGCCGCTTTTTATAATGCTGTTCAAGCGTTTTTTTTATAAGACTGCTAAAGGAATGAAGAATACTCTTTTATTCTGCAAGAGAGATGAATCAAATTCTCTTTTTGTTTTTATGCTATTGGGAACATTCCTTACTATTCTTACAGGCATTCTTATTCCGTCTGCTGTTATTGCAAGTTCTCCAGCAGAATTTCTTGGATTTCACAATTACAGGTCGCCTTTGCTGTTTCTTGTAAATTCTACATGTTATGCAGCAGGCTTTTTTTTGTTATGGGCTGGAATTATCTGCTATATGATGAATGAAGAGTGGAGAGGGCTTTTTAATCTTATTATGTGGGTTGCTTCTGGTGTATTCCTTTTTAACTACATGTGTTTTGGTCGGCATCTTGGATTGCTATCACCTACACTTGCGTATGAAGAGGGACTTTCATTTTCAGAATTAGAAATATGGACTAATTTTGTGATTGTATTGGTACTTTCTGTTCTATTAGTTTGTGTTTTTAAATGCAAAAAAATTATACCCACTGCTTCATCTGTATTGGCAATATGTGCTGCGTTGGTATCCCTGTCTCAGATGCATCGGACACAGTCACTTTTAAACGATATGTCTTACCAAAGAAATTCTTCTTCAGATTCTGTTAATGGCAAAGTTATCAAGTTGAGCAAGAAAGGAAAAAATGTTATTGTGTTCATGCTTGACCGTGCAATAAACGGCTATGTACCGTACATCTTTAATGAAGAACCGTCCATTAAGAATCAGTTTGCAGGCTTTACCTATTACCCTAATACTGTGTCACATGGTTTCTTCACAAATTTTGGAACTCCTGCACTTTTTGGAGGATATGAATACACGGTAAGTGAAATGAATAAACGCACTACGAAACTGTTGGTTGAAAAACATAATGAAGCCTTACATGTTCTTCCGAAGTTGTTCGATGAAAATAATTTTGAGGTCACTGTTTGTGATCCTCCGTATGCCGGTTATAAGTGGATTCCTGATTTGTCTATTTTTGATGATATTCCTGATATTAAGACTTTCAATTTGTATCTGGATGTTGTACGACACAATAGCACTGCATTTTTGGATGATACTCAACGGAAAACGGTGTTGGACAGAAATTTTTTCGCTTATAGTATTTTTAAGATTTTGCCTCTCATGGCATCTAAAGCGTTTTACAATGATGGAAAATATTTTGAGTCAATAACAAGAAAATGTGGAAAGTTCTTTAATGGTGATCATGAAGTTCTTTCTTGTTTACCAAATATAACAGAAATTACAGATTATGGCAGGAATATATATTGCTCTATTACAAATTGTACGACACATGACCTTGACCCAAATTCAAGCTACGAGGATACATTTGCAATTGCATATGGAGAGTTGGAACATCCTTCTCTAGCTTCTTACCGAGGAATGGACATGCAGAACTGTAATCAGGTTATTCACTATGCAGCTAATTTTGTGGCATTCAGGGAACTTGGTACATGGTTTGACTTTATGCGCGAAAACGGGGTATACGATAATACCCGCATCATTTTAGTTGCAGACCACGGACGAGGACTTGCGCAGTTCGATTATATGCTTATGAAAAATCCGAAAATAGATGTGCAATGCTGTAATCCCCTTTTAATGGTAAAAGATTTTGGCGCAACAGAGTTTACTGTCTCTCATGAGTTCATGACAAATGCCGATGTTCCAACACTTGCAACCGAAGGAATAATTGAAAAACCTGTAAATCCTTTTACAGGTAAATTGATTTCGACTTATGAAAAAACGGCACATCCTCAGATGGTAACTTCATCTGAACATTGGCAAACTGATACAAACTGTGGTACAACTTTCGATACAGCAGACGGACACTGGTTTTCTGTGCACGATGACATATTCAATGAAGAAAACTGGACTCAGTTGGATTGATTTGGAATGGCAGCATGTTCATGAATCAAAACATCCCATGATGAGGTTGTAGGCAACAGAGCCAGGACGTGGAATGACAGGAAGCTTGTCTTTGTGGAACCAATCCGCATCATCAAGTTCTTCTTCCTGCATCTTAATTGTACCGCTTTTGTAATCTGCCGTAAATGCGAGCATCAGCTGGTCGGGAAAAGGCCATGCCTGACTTCCTGCATATCGGATGTTTGTTATTGCTATGCCTGTTTCCTCCATGACTTCACGTTTTACGCATTCTTCAAGGCTTTCTCCGTGTTCAACAAAGCCTGATACACAGCCATAGAAATCTGAAGTTCTGTTCTTGTTTTTTACTAAAAGAAACTCTTCACCTTTCTTTACAAGCACGATAACAGCAGGCTCAATGTGAGGAAAGTCTTTTCGACCGCAGTGGGGGCATATCTTTGCGGCCTCTGTTTCATCAGTCTGCATTTTTGTTCCGCATGAAGGGCAGTATACGTATACTTCATTCAAACGTAAAAAAGCATGTGCTCGTGCTGCAAGGTTTCCCATTTTTGAGTGCATTCCAATGTGTTTTTCTGATTCTGTTTTTGTGTCCCAAAAGAATTGTCTGAGCGGCATTTTTGAGCAGCCTTGAATTTCCTTGCAGTCTTTTTTTAACATACAGGCGGTGTAATCCAATTCAGTTTCAAAGTACCATGCAGAGGTTTTTCCTTCATGTATGCACATTCGGAACGTTTCTGCAGTCGGAAGAGCTGTTCCCTGTGTTATAAAAATATCGTTTTCCGAAAAAATAAAAAAAATCCCTGAAGAAAGTACTTGCGACAGTCTTGAAATGTCAGTTACGATTGGCATGTGCTCTATTATAATATGCTTCCTCTTTTTTGTCACTTTCTTTATGATGCGTTATAAGAATGGATTCCAGAACCTGCTGCCATTCAAAAATGTTACAGAGAGAGCAGCCACAGAAAACATCAGAGTAAACAGAATTACCATATAATCCTGTTTTTTCAATGCCCTTGATGAATACCATGTTCGTGTCTTGTGTTTTCCAAAGCCCCTTAGTTCCATTGCGTTTGTAACAGAGTCAATTTTTTCCATGCTGGTAAATACAAGCGGAAACAGAATTGCACTCATATTTTTTATTCTGGAAAAAATGCTTGCCTTTGATGACATTTCGATTCCTCTGGCTTCCTGCGCATTCTTTATTCTGTAAAAGTCGGTCTGCACGTCAGGAACGTAACGCAATGCTATTGCAACAGAATAACTTGCCGTGTAAGGAATCTTGATTCTGTTCAAACTTGCAGCAAATTCACTGGGATTCGTTGACGTAATGAACATGAAAACGGAGGGAATGATGGTAAAGTATTTGAGCATTACGTTCAGTTCATAGAAAAGCTGTTGTGCAGTCACGGTGTATCTTTCTGTAATGCGAAACAAATCTGTACGGGAACCATATATCTTGCATCCTTCGTATGGCGAAAACAAAAAGATCGCCAGTATGTTTATGCTCAGAAATATGACGATAAGTCCAAATATGGAACGAATCTGTGCCCAGTCTGTCTTTGACAGCTTGAATATGATAAAACTGGTTGCAATCATAACGGCAAGTACTCTCGTATCATACGTAAGCATTGTTGTAAGTGTCCATACAATAAAGAAAACAAGTTTCGTAAGACCGCACAGTCTGTGGATAAAGCAGTCTTTTTCCCTGTATGTAATGATTTTTGCCATTTAATGTTGTCCTCCGTTTGCTTTGTTTTGCCGTTCATACTGGATAAATCGGTCTGCAAGTTCCGATGGTTCTTCTATGCCGCATTTTACGGCAAGATCATACAGGCTTGTCCTTTTTAGGCTTGCCCTTTTTGTTATGGCTTCGTCTGTCAGTATGTCCGTGCTCTTTCCGTCTGCCAGAACCTGCCCGTCAGAAATGACGATTGCCCTGTCTGTGTATTCCAGCATAAGATGCATGTCGTGTGTTATCATTATGATTGTAATGCCAAGTTCCCTGTTTAACGACCGAAGAAATTCCATTATCTCGGTGTAGTGGGCATAGTCCTGTCCTGCTGTAGGTTCGTCAAGAATAAGGATTTCTGGATTCATAACAAGGATTGACGCTATGGTAATGCGTTTTTTTTGTCCAAAGCTTACAGCACTTACCGGCCAATTCCTGTACGGATACATTCCGCATATCTTAAGGACTTTTTCAACCCTATCTTTTATTTCTGCCTTTGGCATTTTTCTTACTGCAAGCCCCAGTGCAACTTCATCAAAGATGATGCTTTTTGAAATCATCTGATTCTGATTCTGCAATACGAAACCAATTTTTTCGCCCCTTTCCTTTATTGACATCCCTGTAATGTCCTGCCCATTAAGGAGAATGAGCCCTTCGCTCTGTATGTTAAAGCCGCAAATTAGCGATGCTATAGTAGATTTTCCCGCTCCATTCGTTCCTACTATACTGACCATTTCACCTTTTTTTATGGCAAAACATACGTTCTGTACCGTAAGGGGAGCGTTTTCTTCGTATCGAAAGCTTACGTTCTTTAGTTCCAGTGCTGTTTTGTCGCTCTGAGTGTGTGAAAGGTTTTCTCTTTTCTTAAACCATGCCAGAAGATTTTCCCTGTAGGGCGCTATGTTCATTGTTTCTATATGTTCGGGTTTGTCTTCGCTTTTTATTGTACATCCTGCATATTTCAGTGCTGAAATGTAAAGAGGTTCCCGTATGCCTTTTTTTGAAAGCAAGTCTGTACACAAAAGTTCACTGGGGGCCATGTCTGCGGCAATTTCGCCGTTTTCCATGACGATGATTCGGTCAACGTCTCTGTACAGGACATCTTCGAGTCGGTGCTCTATTATTACTATGGTCTTGTGCTGCGTACGATTGATTTCATCTATGAGTGAAATTATTTTTTTGCCGGCGGCTGGGTCAAGATTTGCCAGAGGTTCATCGAATAAAAATATTTCCACATTGTCAACAAGGATTCCTGCAAGAGAAACCCTTTGTTTTTGTCCTCCGCTCAAAGCTCCTGGAACTGACTGCAATAGGGTGTGCACATTGACGGTTTGTGCAGCTTCGTATACCCTGTCATGCATTTCTGCAATGGGAACAGTGTCATTTTCCAGTGCAAAGGCAATGTCTTCTGCAACGGTAAGCCCTATGAACTGTCCGTCAGTGTCCTGCAGTACCGTGCCAACATGTTTTGACATATTGAAAATTCCCTCTTCTGCAGGATGTAAGCCGCATACTGTTAAAGAGCCTTCTATCTTTCCTGGAAACGAAGACGGAATGAGTGCATTTATGCACTTTGCAAGTGTGGATTTGCCGGAACCCGAAGAGCCTATTACAAGGACTTTTTCTCCTTTGTGTATCGTAAGGTTTATGTTTTTGAGAGTGGGTTTTGCTTGCGTCCTGTATTTGTAGGTAAAATTCTTGAATTCGATAACTGGCATCATTTCTTCTGTTCCGTACATAAGGCAACCTTTACAAACTGAAGTTTTAGTGGTTCCCGTAAAATAATAAGACCTGTTCAAAATCCATGTACATGTGGCATTTGAACAGGTCTTCTATTATACACAATTACTTAAAAAAAGAAAATTGTCATGCTTCTTCTTTTAATGATGAAGATTTTGTTTTTATCTTTGAATAGCTGAATGCAAGCAACGTGCCAAGGATTGCAACGATAATAAGATTCGTTATTGCAGCAGTAATCCCCTGTGCAAAGACTTTGTTTGCAGGTTCCTTATAGATAAGAATGTCAAGTACGGGAGCTGCCAGAATCCATGCGAAAGCATTAGCAATAATCTGGACAATGTTGAACAGCACAATCTGCTTTACGGCAAAACCTCCTTCTTCTATGGCGTACTTCGTTGCAAAAAGTCCTACCAGAAGGCCGAACAGTGCATCAGGGAACACCCACGACCACCATACGCTTCCGTAAAAGAGCGCGTCACCGAGTGCGTGCCCTATAAGTCCTATGGCAAAACCTGCGGCAGGTCCAAATACTGCTGCAAAGAATGCCAAAACAGATGCCCTAACCTGAAGGGCTGTGTTTGGAACGAATCCAACTGGAATCTGCACTGTTGTCAGTGCAACAAAGATTGCAGATCCTATGCCTATTGCTACAACCTGGCGGATTACAGATTTACCATTTCCACTTGTCATAAAAACTCCTGTTTCTGTTTCTATTATAGATTAATGATACCTGTAAAATCCTAGCAGGTCAATAGGAAACAGTAGACTACTCCTTTTCGACTGGGGCAATCTTGCGTGCAAGGTACATGAACGGAGTGTCCAAAAGGCTTGTTGCTACATAGATGACGTAGCATGATGCCGTGATTGCAATGAGTTCATTGAATGTGTAGATTCCTGTGAATGCACCAAAGTTAAAGATGACGATATTTACAAATTGAGAAATGAGCGTTGAAAAATTATTTCTGAACCATAGCATTTTTGTGTGGCTGCCAGTCTTCTTTTCTGTAAGGTTCCACCATGCGTGGTAAAGAAAGACATCGATTGATTCTGAAATGACGTATGCTATCAGGCTTGAAAGCAACATGCGAGGTGTGTTTGAAAAAAGACCGTGTACAAACTCGCTTGCCCAGTCACCCTCTGCAGGAATGTAATGAACCCACATGAACGAAAGCAGGATAAAGCTCAGATTCGTAAAGATTCCTGCAAGGACACCTTTGCCCGCGTCTTTTTTGCCATATATCTCGCTCAGAATATCCGTTGCAAGGAACGTTGCAGCAAAAAGCGTATTGCCCAATGTCTGATCCATGCCGAATGCGTGCACAAGGATGGTAACCTCGATGTTTGCAAGAACGGTACAAATGCCGATCCATGCAAACAGACCGCCTTTGCCGAATACTTTCAGAAATACCAGCGTACCTCCAAAAGAAACCAAAAGTGTAATGATGAGTAAAAGTTCATTCATGTAGAAACCTCGCTTGGAGAAAAAGAATTGACCTGGTTTTGTTTAGAGACAGGAAGGACCGCGAACTGTCTTTTGAATGCCTGCACAGCATATAGTATTTTTGCAGAAGGTGTCAAGAGTTCGTTTGAATGGTCGCACTGCGTCTTGAAAAGAAGCAGCAAAGCAAACTGTCTCGTGCATGTACTGTAGCGGTTGCCTATAGAGGTTCCGATTTACGATATGCTGCTGGGATTGCCTCGCATGCTATTTTGCATAGCTTTTTTATGTCGATTCTGCTATACTGGATGCATGGATTTTATACGACTCCATCAGCAGAATGCAATGCTGTTTTTAAGCGGAACTTGCTTTGTCCTGTCTCTTCTCAGTTTTTTTTCAAAAACACTCGGTACCAAGCGCCGCCTTACACTCATGGGCATGGAATTTGTTGCGGGAATGCTTTTGATAATGGATCGTTTTGCCTATATATACCGCGGAAACGTATCTGTGACCGGCTGGTGGATGGTTCGCATCAGCAATTTCAGTGTCTTTTTCTTTTCTCTGTGCATCCTTCATACATACACCGTATACCTTATGGATCTGTACACCCATGAAGGAGGACTTGCCCGTGCGCCTATAAAGCTCCGCATTTCCAATGCAGTCTTTGTGTTTGGCGTTGTCATGCTGATTGTCTCGCAGTTTTTCGGCTTGTACTATACATTCGTTGCCAGTAATCGGTATCAGAGAGGAAGGCTCCATATTCTCAGTTATCTGATACCGGGAACCTGTGCCATGCTGCAGTTTACTACCATATTGCAGTACCACAAGAGAATAAAGTCTGCCATACTCATTCCGATTCTTCTTTTCAACATAGTTCCAATAATTGCAACTGTCATACAATTCTTTCATTACGGCATTTCCTGTCAGAGCATTGCTCTTGTTGGGAAGTAATAATGCTTTACATTTTTGTCCTTGTCGATATGAACAATACGGTAGAACATGCCAACAAGCTCGAAATTGAATTCCTGAAGAATGAGCAGAAGCATGTTCAGCTTATGTTTGAACAAACAGCAACTGCTCTTGCAAACGCCATTGATGCAAAGGATGAATATACGCATGGACATTCCATGCGTGTGGCAGAATATGCCAGAAAAATAGCAAAGATTGCTGGAAAAACGGAAAAAGAATGTACTGATGTATATTTTGCAGGACTTTTGCACGATGTAGGAAAAATCGGCATTCCTGATGCAATAATCACCAAGACGGAGCGGCTTACGGACACTGAATTTGATGCAATCAAGATGCATCCGGTCATCGGCAAGCAGATTCTTGCAAGTGTATCTCAGTCACCCTACATTTCCATTGGCGCAAACTATCATCATGAACGCTATGATGGCAGGGGGTATCCAGAAGGTCTGAAGGGAACTGATATTCCTGAAATTGCTAGAATCATTACTGTTGCAGATTCCTATGATGCCATGACCTCAAAGCGTAGCTATCGAGATCCGATACCGCAAGAAAAGGTTCGTGAAGAAATCATAAAGGGAATGGGAACTCAGTTTGATCCGAAATTTGCACAGATAATGATTCACCTTATAGACAAGGGCACCGATTACCAGCTTAAGGAACGTTATTCCGTTTACGGCTCACCTGGAAAGTATTCCTTTGACTGTACGAGCTACCGCTCAATCTGTTCTGAAGGAATTCTGCTTGGACGGAACCTTTCAAAGATACATGTCCACTTTAATGCTGAACGGGGTGTCTCTTTAAAAGATTCGTATCCTGCATTCATTCTGTTTGATGCCATTGATGGCAGACTGCATGCAGAGGATGATGAAAGTGTTCAGAAGGAACTTCTGTATACTGAATATGCAGAAATCAGGTTTGACGGCACGGTCAACGGCAAGCAAGTGAGGAATGTTCAGTCAGATGTAATGCATGTGTCTGACTTGAACCTTGAAGATGCAATGAATGGCATTGATTACAATGGCGAGGCTGTACGGTACAAGGATCATGTCCTTATACGGATTTCCAACGCTTTTCAGAATGTGCAGATTATCATTGCTCTTCCTGATAGTTCTCGATTTGCCTATCTCAGTTTGACTGGTGCCCACTGCCATTTTTCTCAGATTGAAATCAGCGAAAGTGATTTTACTGTAAGTGATGACTATATTCCGCGTATCGCAAAGGAAATAAGCTTTATTGACGGTCCGCGTGGAAGCATTAAAAATCTTCAGGTTGACGGCTGGCGTACGGCTGCCACAGAAGGCATTCCTGTTGAAGAAGGTTTGACGACTATACAGTTTCATACAAAGAGCCTTCCTACAGCACGTCTATCTGGCATTGCCCATATCTATCTCTTTTATTTTCAGATGACGCTAAGGTAAACGGTGAGAATTTCAGGGAATTCATACTTATTCGCTTTGACGGTGAAAACTGGGATGATGGTGTCTGGTCAAAAAATACCATGCTGTTAAGCAAAAATGCCAATTTTGAAGGCTGGGATTCTTGGAAAAAAAGAATAAGTCTGGCATGGACTGTGAGATTTCCATTTTGCGACGAGGTTCCGTTATAACGGTCACTACGGAAAATCAAGGGATTGCAATCAAGAGCATTACAGAGCTTACAAGTTCCTGTCCCGCCGTCTATGCGGCACTTACAGGAGATCAGTGTGCAATCACAAATATCAGGATAAGCCGTAATCCGTCATGAAAACAAAAGAGCGGCACTGCCATTGACGGTTTTCTTCATAGACAGCTGGAACGCATTCAATTGTGTCTGTATGGGGAAATACGTTCTCTCGGTACAGAAATAAATTGCATAAACTATGTTTTAATGCTATGCTTTTGCGATACTGTTTGCGGTTTCGGTTTCCAGAAAAATAAGGAAGTCTTTTGAAAGTTGATAGCAAACCGAGGTTGCTTGAATACGTTTAAGGTATAAGGTGATGACTATGGCAGATGGAAAGACGGTCGAAGGCCTGTTGAAATTCAGTGAAGTTACAGGTTCATTCTACATAGGAAATGAAGATGACGACAGTGCAGAGCAGCTTGATTTTGGAGACGAATTTGAAGTGTTCCTGAACAATAAATGGATCAAGACAGGACTTAGGATTGATTCCGATGAAAATGGACTTGTATTCCGATTAAAGAATACCGATTATCAGGGCGTACTGGATGACATTCCTGCCCGTAAAACACTTTAGGATTTACCCGAATTTAATATGAAAGACAAGGAATTTTACTCAAAACTTTTTAGGCTTACATTGCCAATTTCTCTGCAGAGCCTTATGCTTGCTTCTGTTGCGGCAGCAGATACGTTCATGCTTGGCAATGTGGAGCAGAACATGATGTCGGCAGTGTCTCTGGCAACCCAGATTCAGTTCGTGCAGAACATGATTATATTTGCTGCTGTCGGTGCAACCTCCATCCTTGGTGCGCAGTACTGGGGCAAAGAAGACAGGCGGTCTGTGAATGACATTTTCTGTCTGTGCCTTAAGGTGTGTGGATTAGTTTCGTTCGTGTTCTTTGTCCTATGCGTTTTCTGTCCGCAGCTGCTCATGGCAATTTTTACGAATGACAGCGAACTGAAAGTCATAGGATGTCGCTATCTGCGCATTGCTGGATGGTCATACCTGCTGACGGGGTTCATTGAATGCTACCTTACCGTCATGAAGATAAGCGACAGGGCAAAGTACAGTGCAATCATAAGTTCTGCTACGGTACTCTTGAATATACTGCTTAATGCCGTATTCATTTTCGGACTCTTCGGGCTTCCTGCCATGGGAGTGCAGGGGGCTGCACTTGCTACGCTCATTTCGAGAATCATAGAATTCCTGTGGGCAGTTTTCATTTCTTTTAGAAAAGATTTTATTTCGCCAGATGCAAAGAGCCTGTTTTCAATGAACAGAATGCTTGCTCTTGATTTTACAAGATGTGCATTGCCTTTGCTTGGAGCAGGCCTTTTATGGGGTGTCGGATTTACTTCGTATACTGCATTCATGGGGCATCTTGGACAGGCAGCTGCTGCAGCAAATTCAATAGCGGCTGTCGTAAGGGATTTGGTGTGCTGTGCATGCAACGGAATTGCCAGTGCTGCAGGCATTATAGTTGGTAATGAGCTTGGTGCTGGCAATCTGGAAAAAGGCAAGATGTACGGAATACGCCTTGCAAAGATTTCTTTTGTGCTAGGCTTTGCTTCTACATTTTCAATGTTTGTGTTGACTCCGTTTGTCGTACATTTTCTGAAACTTTCTCAAGAGGCTCATGGTCTTCTTGTCGGCATGATGTGCATTATGGCTGTGTACATGATAGGAAGGTGCGTAAACACCGTAATCATAAACGGCATTTTTTCTGCAGGCGGAGATACCCTTTTTGACATGTACAGTCTTGCCGTCTGCATGTGGGGCATTGCTGTTCCCCTTGCTTGTTTGGGAACGTTTGCTTTTCACTGGAATGTGCTTGTCATTTATGCCTGTACCTGTCTTGATGAAGTTGGTAAGATTCCGTGGGTGCTCCATCATTTCAGGCGGTACAAGTGGGTAAAGGATTTGACAAGATAGAAGGGCAGATTCCTTGGGCAACCTCATTATAAAAACTGAAGAACTCTGAGCAGATCGTATCCGTCAATTCTAACCTCGTAAACAAATGTGTCTAAGTTGATTACACTGGTTTCCGAGGTGGAAAAATGAAGGCAATACTGACCAAACCGGAAAAAGAAAGACTTTTAGAACAATTTGAAAAGTCAGGAAAAACGCACGCTCAATTTGCAGAAGAGAACGGACTGAATGTAAAGACATTGTCAAAATGGATTTACGAATGGCATCATCAGACTAAGACTACAAACGAAGTAAAATTTGTAGAAATCAAAACAACCGCAATTTCGTCCGTAAACAACATCAGGGTAAAAAAGTCAGGAATGGAAATCTTGATTCCTGCAGATCTTGAACAGCATCATCTTAAAAATATTCTTACAGTTCTGGCATCGATATGAAAATAGATTTTGAGAATGCAAAAATATACGTACGTCCGGGAAGTACAGATTTACGAAAAGACGTAACAGGCCTTGCTCAAATTATTGAAAACGAAATGAAACTCAGCGCCCTCAGTGAATCAGTTTTTCTTTTCATTAACAAGAATCATAAGCTCCTGAAAGTGATTTTCTGGAACAAAACCGGTTTTTGGATTGCACAGAAACGGCTTGAAAGGTATCCGTCAATTCTAGTCTAAATTATTCTACCCATTCACCCCGCATTTTAAAAGGGGTAATCTCAATGTTCCAGGGAAGCAGTTTATTCCAGTCTTCGGCGGTTTGGGCGTAAGGAGCCTTTTCAAAAAGGCAGCGGAGATAATCTTCCGGATTTTTACTGTTGGCTTTTGCGGTTTCAATCAATGTAAACATGAAGCAGGTGCTTCTGGCTCCTATTCCACTGCCGGAAAATAAAAAGTTTTTTCTGGCCATT
>FLNX01002291.1_pt1 | contig 14689 bp, 13 predicted proteins | sample 1140341 | NCBI WGS metagenome assembly FLNX01 (sample SAMEA3878208, study PRJEB12797) | bioreactor metagenome | biome: Moose rumen | place: Sweden | collected 2011-10
GTGACGAGCCCGCCGCAGGAGCAGTCGGTTCCGCGTGCCCACGCTTTGACAAAGGGGGGGCTTCATCCCTCAAGCTCGAAATCGCTCCGAAGTTTAATCGCCTCTGCAATATGTCGCGCCGAAATTAATTCCTTGCCGCCGTCCAAATCTGCAATCGTCCGCCCGACTTTTATAATCCTGTCATAAGAGCGGGCAGATAATTTTTTTGTCTCGAAAACATCCTTCAAAAGTTCTTCCGCCCTGTCTTCCAACGTGCAAAGTTTTTGAATCAGCGCGTGAGTCATTTGCGCATTGCAAAAGAGATGATATTTTTCAAGGCGTTGCGTCTGAATTCTTCGCGCCGCCGCAACCCGTTCGCGAATTGCACTTGACAATTCATTTCTGCGCTTGGAACTCAAATCGTCGTACTTGACGCGGGGCACTCGGATTTGAATATCGATTCTGTCAAGCAAAGGCCCCGACAGGCGGCGCATGTATCTTTTAATATCCATCGTCGAACAGCGGCAAAAATGATCGTTGTCGCCGTTCCAACCGCACGGACAAGGATTCATTGCGCAAATCAAAATCATGCTCGACGGAAAAGTCAAAGTGCCGCTGACTCGGCTGATTGTAATTTGTCTTTCCTCAAGCGGCTCGCGCAAAGCCTCCAGTGTCGATTTTTTGAATTCGGGCAACTCGTCCAGAAATAAAACTCCGTTATGTGCAAGCGTGACTTGTCCCGGCGTGGGATTTGTTCCGCCGCCGATTATCGCCGCAGTCGAGGCGTCGTGATTTGGATTTTGAAAAGGACGTTTCGTCATCAGCCCGCTGCCTTGCGGCAATTTCCCCGCGATGCTGTAAATCTTCGTGACTTCCAAAGCTTCTTCGCGAGTCATTTCGGGCAAAATCGAACTCATTCTTTTGGCAAGCATGGTTTTTCCCGAACCGGGCACGCCGACCATCAAAACATTATGTCCACCCGCCGCCGCAATTTCCAAAGCGCGTTTCGCCATAAATTGTCCCTGCACGTCCGCGAAATCGTCTACAAGTTCAACGAAACCTTCGGGCGTGTCGACAGGTTGAGGAGTCGCGGGCTTAAGTTCTACTTCGCCGTCGAGAAAATCAACCAGCTCCATTAAATTTTTCGGCGCGTAAACTTCTATTCCGTCAACCAATAAAGCTTCGTTGATATTTTCACGGGCAACGATTATTTTTTTGAATCCTTCAGCCCGCGCAGTTATCGCTATCGGCAGGACGCCCGCCACACTCCGCAAAATTCCTTCCAACGACAGCTCGGCGACAAATAAAAATTCCTCGCAGATTGAAGGACGCAACCTTCCCTGCGCGGCTAAAAGTCCTATCGCTATCGGCAAGTCGAGCCCCGCACTTTCCTTTCTGACACTTGCGGGCGCGAGATTGATTGTAATTTTTTCGGCTCTCATGCGGAGCGAAGAATTTTTTATTGCCGTTCTGACTCGCTCCTTTGATTCGCGGACGGCAGTCGAAGGCAAGCCGACAATGTCGAAGGCGGGCATTCCGTTTGCGCTGTCCACTTCGACGGAAATTATCAGCCCGTCAACGCCTTGCGTCGCCGCTCCAAATGTTCTCGCGTACAAAATTTAAACTCCTTTCCAAAATTATTTTTATCGAGTTTACAAAAACAGCGGCGCAATGTCAACAAAAAAGCGCGATTCATCCCAACGGAATTATCGCGCTAAAAATTTTTCTGACTCCAAATTATTTTTGTGGGTGGAGCCATTCGATTTGAATTTTAATTTCTTCGCCCGCTTTTACGTCCAGATTGTAGGAATAAAATTTTTCAAGACAAGCGGGAGTTATCTCGTCAAAAATAATTTCGTCGCCCACAATCAATTTCTTATAGTTTATCCAATAAGGAATGCGCTTGGTTTTGTCTTCGGGCGTGCGAACGTCCAAGCCGCGAAGTCTCAACTTAATTTGCCCGTCGACCGAGCCTTTGACTGTGACATCCAATTTCCCCGCATAAGATTGAATCTGATAACCGACGCCGTTTTTCTGAAACCATTTCGGCTGAGCAATGCTCGCCGCGTCGTCGGAGATGGAAATGATTTGAAACTCGCCCTTTTCTTTCGTTGCCAGCTGAATATCGGCGCGAGCAGTGAAATATTCTTTGAACTTGCCGATTAACTGAACGTCGTTTTTATGAACTTTCTTTTCATTGTCAAGAGCAGATTGCAATTCCGAAACCAAACCCTTCTGTTTATCCGCAACTTTCTTTTCATTGCTTAAGGCAGTGCGCAACTCGGAAATCAAAGCTTCCGACTTACGGAGCTTCTCGGCGTTATCTTTTTGAATCTTTGCAACGTCCGCCGAAACTGTATCGACATTATCGGCTCTGTGCGGCAACCACTCGACTTGAAATTTAATTTCCTCGCCTGCTTTTGCATCCAAGTTGTAAAAATAAGGTTTGTCATGCCATACGGGAATGATTTTATCGAAGATTGTCTTGCCATTCACAACGAACTTAGTATAGTCAATCCAAACAGGAATTCGTTTTGTCCTATTTTCGGGATTGCGAACATCCAAGCCTCGAAGTCCCAACTGAATTTTTCCGCCAACCGAAGTTTTAATAACAATCTCCAATTTCCCCGCATAAGATTGAATCAAATAGCCAATTCCGTCCTTATTGAACCATTTCGGCTTTTCTACCTTGGCTTCTTCGTCAGAGACAGAAACAATTTGAAAATCGCCCGCCGTTGACATAAGTTTAATGTCGATTCTGGCTGTGAAATTGCTTAGAATATTAATATATTCCTGCAGGTTGTCTTCGTGAAATTTATTTTGAGTTTCAATGAAGCTGAAGAGGAACGATAACAATAAAACTGTCGAATCAGAAGCATCTTTGGTAAATTCAGAATGTAAAATTTTGTAGATCTCTTCGTCGCCAAATTTCTTTCTCGCTTCAAATGTTCGATTTAAACACCATTCAAAATGTTTCTTGAACATCATCAAACAATAAGCAGGATTTTTCGCCAAAATTTCGTTTCTCTTTTCCAGTTCTCGTAAATTCTTAGCGAAATCGACAAAAGCCAAAAACCAAAATGAAATCTGCTCCGGCGGGGACTTTACTGTTCGTGTGACAGAATTTTCATTGTAACGACGCTGGAAGTAAAGCGGAGTCGGCAGTCGCAAAAATCTTTTTGCATGACAATAAACGTTTAGAACCCAGACAAAATCTCCGCCAGCCATTATTTGTGTTGGAAAGAGAATTTTGTTTTCAATTAAGAAGTCACGCCTAATAAATTTTGTCCAAGGGCTACGAAAATTTCCTTCTTTTTTTTCAAAGAGAAGCCGTCTAAGATTTTCATCCGGAGCGTCAATAGTCAATTCAATATTGTCTTTCTGATTTTCTTCGAGTAACTTTGTACTTAAACCATCTCTGTGCAGAGAAACATCATTTGGTTGATTTAAGCGGTAGAAAAGAGAAGTATAAACAACATCGGCATCATGTTCTTTTGCCGCATTGTACAAAGTTTCCAAAGCGGTTAAAAGGATGAAGTCATCGGAGTCAAGGAAAAAAACATATTCTCCGCGAGCAAAACTAAATCCTTTGTTGCGGGGAACATAACCGCCGCCGCCCGAATTTTCTTCCGTGTGACAAAGTCTCAATCGCCCGCTGAACTTTGTAAGATAACTTTCGACAACCGCGCAGGAATTATCCGTCGAGCAGTCATCAACCACAATCACTTCAAAATTTTGGAACGTCTGATTCAAAACGCTTTCCAAGCACTCGGCAATATATTGCTCGGCATTGTACATGGGAATGATAACTGAAATTATCGCAGGATTGACTGAGGCGGAGGATAACAAAGCGGCACTTGGGAATTTCTCGGAGATATTGCTGTGCGGGAACCACAAAACTTGAATTTTAATTTCCTCGTTCGCTCTAACATTAAAATCGTAGCGATAAGGTTTGTCATGCCATGCGGGCGTAAGCTCGTCGAATATAATTTTTCCGTTCACAATCAGCTTGGCAAAGTCAATCCAACAGGGAATTCTCTTTGATTTATCTTCGATACTACGAACATCCATTCCTCTGAGAATTAAACGAATCTTACCGTCACTGGTAGCTTTGACAACGAACTCTAACTTTCCGACACAAGATAGAATCATGTAACCAATTTCGTTTCTCAACCAAGTGGCTCTTTTTAATTCGGCTTTTTCGTCGGACACAGATAAAATGTGGAAGTCGCCCGCTGTTGACATAAGCTGAATATCCATTCTGGCTGTTAAACCATTAATGACATTACGATATTCCTGCAAATCTTTTTCTTGAGACTTCCTAAATTCCAGTATGTTATTTTCATGAGCTTTTTTCTCGGCATCAATAAAGCTGAAGAAAAAAGGTATCATCGATTCAAACAAATCTCTGCTTTTGCTTAATTCGTGATATAAAACCTCATAAATTTCCTCACTGCTCAATTCATTTCGTTCTTCAAAACTTCTATTAAGGCAATTACGAAAGGCATTTATCGCAGCCGCCTGAAAATAATTCGGATTTTGTTCAAACAATTCTATTCCGGCGAAAAAATCTTTCAAAGCTTTCGCAAACAAAAGAAACGCCAAAACGCAATGAACAACTTGCTCTCTTGCGGGGAGTTTGTTGAGAGTAACCGACTTATGATTTTTTCTGTAGTAATAGAGTGTGTTTGGGATGCGTAAGAATCTTTTTGTGTAGTAAAGAACTTTAATCGTCCAGAGAGAATCGCCGTAGGTAATTATTTCCGGAAAGGCAATTTTATTATTAATCAAAAACTCGCGTTGAACAAATTTTGTCCAAGGTGTATGAGCAAAGCCGCTCTCCAAAATTAAGTGTTGTAGATTTTTATCGGGGTTATTGACTGTTAAAGTAATTTTATCTTCAATGCTACTTTCTATCAATTCACGCCCAAACGCGTCGCGTTGCAATCGAATTTCGTTTTTAACCTCGTCAAAAAAGTAGCGCGTGGAAGTGTAAACGACATCGGCATCATATTTTTTTGCCGCCGTGTATAAAATTTCCAAAGCGTTTTCGGCAATAAAATCATCGGCATCGACAAAGAAAATATATTCGCCGCGAGAAAAATTTAGTCCGACATTTCGCGGGACATAACCGCCGCCGCCCGAATTTTTTTCCGTGTGATAAAGTTTCAATCGCCCGTCGAACTTTTCAAAGTAACTTTCGACGACCGCGCAGGAATTATCTGTTGAGCAGTCATCTACAACGAGAACTTCAAAATCTTGGAACGTCTGCGCCAAAATGCTGTCGAGACACTCGCCGACATATTTTTCCACGTTGTACATCGGAATGATAATCGAGACTGCCGGAGCAGATACAAATTGGGGGGGGTATCTTTACTTCTTAAAAAAATTTCTTCAACCTTCTCCAAAGAATTCACTCCTTACTTCTGAAATAAAATTACCATCAAAAATCTTTTCTGATCGTAGCATAAAAAAATCCCCGCCGCAACTCCGACGGGAAAATTTTTTTCATTCCAAATTATTTCTGTGGGAGGAGCCATTCGATTTGAACTTTGACTTCTTCGCCTGCTTTTACGTCCATGCTGTAGGAATAAAACTTTTCAAGACAAGCGGGAGTGATCTCGTTAAAAATAATCTCGTCGTTGATAATAAGTTTTGCGTAGTTTATCCAATGAGGAATGCGCTTCGTTTTGTCTTCGGGACTGCGAACGTCCAAGCCGCGAAGCCGCAATTTAATTTGCCCGTCGACCGAGCCCTTGACTGTAAATTCCAACTTCCCCGCGCAGGACTGAATCTGATAGCCGACGCCGTTTTTCTGAAACCATTTCGGTTGAGCAATGCTTGCCGCGTCGTCGGAGATGGAAATGATTTTGAACTCGCCCTTTTCTTTCGTTGCCAGCTGAATATCGGCGCGGGCGGTGAAATATTCTTTGAACTTGCCGATTAACTGAACGTCGCTTTTATGAACTTTCTTTTCATTGTCAAGAGCAAGTTGCAATTCCGAAACCAAACCCTTCTGCTCATCCGCAGTTTTCTTTTCATTGGCAAGGGCAAGTTGCAATTCCGAAACCAGATCCTTTTGCTTATCCGCAACTTTTTTTTCATTGCTTAAGGCAGTGCGCAACTCGGAAATCAAAGCCTCCGACTTACGGAGCTTCTCGGCGTTATCTTTTTGAATCTTCGCGACCTCCGCCGAAACTGTATCGACATTATCGGCTCTGTGCGGCAACCACTCTGCCAGAATTTTAATTTCTTCATCCGCTTTGATGTCAAAATCATAACGATAAGGCTTGTCGTGCCATGCGGGAGTAATTTTGTCGAAAATTATCTTGCCGTTGACAATCAACTTGTTATAGTCAATCCAACAAGGGATGCGCTTTGTTTTATCTTCGGGAGAGCGAACATCCAAGCCGCGAAGTCCCAACTGAATTTTTCCGTCAACCGAAGTTTTAATAACAAGCTCCAATTTGCCCGAATAAGATTGAATCAAATAGCCAATTCCGTCCTTATTGAGCCATTTCGGCTTCTCTACCTTTGCTTCTTCGTCCGACACAGAAACAATTTGAAAATCGCCCGCCGTTGACATAAGCTTGAGATCGATTCTGCCTGTGAAACCATAGATGATATTGCGATATTTCTGCAGATTGTCTTCGTAAGTTTTCCGAAGCTCTTGCAGGTCGTTTTGGTGAATTTTCTTTTCGGCATCAATAAAGCTGAATAAAAACGGTATCATCGATTCAAACAAATCTCTGCTCTTGCTTAATTCACGATACAAAACACTGTAAATTTCCTCGCTGCTCAATTCATTTCGTTCTTCAAAACTTCTCTTAAGGCAATTACGAAAGGCATTTATCGCAGCCGCTTGAAAGTAATTCGGATTTTGTTCAAACAATTCTATTCCGACGGCTAAATCCTTCAAGATTTTTGCAAACAAAAGGAAGGCAGAAACGCAATGAACAACCTGCTCTTTTGCGGGGAGCTTGTTGAGAGTAACCGACTCTTGATTTTTTCTGTAGTAATAAAGCGTGTTCGGGATGCGCAAGAGATTTTTTGCATGATACAGCACTTGAATTGTCCAGACGGAATCTCCGAAAGTAACTATTTTCGGAAAAACAATTTCATTATCAATCAAAAATTCGCGGTGAACAAACTTTGTCCAAGGCGTATGAAAAAAGCCGCTTTCCAAAATCAGTTGTCGGAGATTTTCATTTGGATTATTAACTGTCAAAGCAATTTTGTCCTCAACACCGCTTCTTATCAGCTCATTGCCGAATTTATCGCGTTGCAAATTAATGTTCTCGCTTGTTTCGTCGTAAAAGTAGCGTGTGGAAGTGTAAATGACATCGGCACCGTATTTCTTCGCCGACGTGTATAAAATTTCCAAAGCGTTTTCGGCAATAAAATCATCGGCATCGACGAAAAAAATATATTCGCCGCGAGCAAAGCTTAATCCCTTGTTGCGCGGGACGTAACCGCCGCCGCCCGAATTTTCTTTTGTATGATAAAGTTTCAATCGCCCGTCGAAGTTTTTAAAATAATTTTCGACGACCGCGCAGGATTTATCTGTAGAGCAATCATCTACGACAAGAACTTCAAAATCTTGGAAAGTCTGAGCAAGAACGCTGTCAAGACACTCATTGATATATTTTTCGTCGTTGTACATTGGAATGACAACCGAGACTGCCGGGCAAAGTTGATTTGGGGAGGCTAAAAAATTTTCGTCAACTTTTTCCAAAGAATCCACTCCTTACTTTTAAAAATTTTGAACGACCTCGAAGGCGTTTTCAATGTGATTAATTTCCTCGACGCGCTCGCCGCTGAAATAAATTTCCACAATATCAAAGCGGCAGGCGCGATCGGTTTTCTCCTCCTGCAAAAAAACTCCTGCCGCTTCAATTATTTTTTTTTGCTTGCGAACAGTGACTGCCTCACTCGGCAAGCCGTGACGAATATTTGAGCGCGCCTTGACTTCAACGAAAATTATCACGTCGTCAACCTGCGCGATTATGTCAATCTCCGCCGAACGAATCCGAAAATTTCGCGCAAGGATCGTATACCCTTTTTCCTCTAAAAATTTCGCCGCGCAGTCCTCGCCGATTTTGCCCGCAATTTTATTCTTCATAACTCGACAACAATCTCCGAAATCGGACGCCGCTCTTCGTGACGATTTGAAGGCTTTGCTCCTTCGGCAGGATAGCCGACGGGGAAAATCGCAATCAGTTCATAACCTTGCATTTCGGGGAAAAATTTTTGAAGTTTCGGCGCGTCGAAGTATCCGACCCAAGTCGTGCCGAGTCCTTCATCTTGAATTGCCAGCATTAAATGCGTCGCAACTATCGCGGCGTCAATCTCCGAGAAATTTTTGTTGTCGAACGGACGATCAAACGCGCCTTCTTTTTTTGCGCCTATGACAAATGCCAACTTCGCGCCGAAAGTGTAATTTGTTGTCTGCTTGAGTTTGTCAAAGGCTTCGGGCGATTTAATTTCCCAAATCGTGTAACGCTGAAGATTTTTCGCTGTGGGAGCCGCTTGCGCCGCCTGCAAAATGCGTTCGATTTTTTCCGGCTCAATCGCCGCGTCCGTCAATTTTCTGCACGAATAACGCGCCTTCGCCAATTCCAAAAAACTCATTTAAAAAATCTCCTCTCTTTTTAGGTTATAGCTGATAGCTTGTAGTTTTTTTCCTATAAGCTATAACCTAAAACCTATAACCTATAACCTATAACCTATTTCTCATATTCGCCGCGAATGTCTTCTGTCGGCGGAGCAATGGGATAATCGCCGCTGAAACACGCCGTGCAAATCGGACGCCCGCCAACCATTTCATCAAGACAACCAAGCGGCAAATATCCTAAAGAATCCGCGCCCAAAATTTTGCAAATTTCCTCAATCGAACGATTGTGTGCAATAAGTTGTTCGCGATTCGGAATGTCAATCCCGAAATAACAAGGATGACAAAACGGCGGACTTGAAACTCGCATGTGAACTTCAGCCGCGCCCGCATCTCTCAACATTGAAACAATTTTTCCGCTCGTTGTGCCGCGAACAATCGAATCATCAATCATGACAATTCGTTTGCCCTTGACAACGTCGCGCAAAACATTCAACTTGACTTTCACGCTGCGCATTCGGCTCGACTGTTGCGGTTTGATAAAAGTTCTGCCGACATAAGTATTTTTCGTAAAAGCAATGCCGTAAGGAATTCCCGACTCCATCGAATAACCGACAGCCGCCATGTTGCCCGATTCGGGGACGCCGACGACCAAATCAGCCTCAATCGGATGAACTCGCGCCAAAAGTTTTCCCGCAATAATTCTCGACTGCGTGACACTCATTCCGTCAAAAGTTGTATCGGGGCGGCAAAAATAAATATACTCGAAGACACAACGCGCCGTTTTTTCTTTCGGCAAGGCAAGTTCCATGTTGGATTCAATTCTGCCGTTCTGAAAAATCGTAACGACTTCGCCGGGCTCCACGTCGCGAATAAATTCCGCGTCGATTGTCTCAAGCGCGCATGTCTCCGAGGTTATGATATAGGCGTTGCCGAGCTTGCCGAGCACCAGCGGACGAAATCCCCACGGGTCACGAGCTCCGATTAATTTTTGCGGGCTGGCAATAACCAATGAATAAGAGCCTTGAACTTTTTTTAAAGCGCGGACAGTCGCTTCCTGCACCGAACGGGATTTGACGCGCTCGCGGGCAATGTGATAGGCAATGGTTTCGGTATCAATCGTCGTTTGGAAAATCGCGCCGCCTGCCGCCAATTCTCTGCGAAGTTTCGGAGCATTGACCAAATTTCCGTTGTGCGCAAGCATGAGAGTTCCTTTGATGTAGGCAAGGACGAGCGGTTGAGAATTTTCGTGAGTGGAGGCTCCCGCCGTCGAGTAGCGAACATGTCCGACGCCCAAATTTCCGTCCAGCGCGGCGATATTTTCTGCGTTGAAAACTTCATTGACGCGCCCCAAATCTTTATGGCAAAAAACTTTGTCGCGCCGAGTTGCCGTATCTGTTGTTGCAATGCCTGCGCTCTCCTGCCCGCGATGTTGCAGAGCATAAAGCCCGTAATAAATTGTTGCCGCCACGTCGTCGCCGTCAAGATCGTACATGCCGAATACGCCGCACGCTTCTCCCGCTGAAGCCATTCCGAAATCCAATGCCGCCACCCCTTTTTCAATTAGGAATTAGGAATTATGAATTAGGAATTGGGAATAAAAACTTGTTCCTAGTTCCTAATTCCTGGTTCCTATCAATTATATGCAAGCCGCTTGCCTTTGTCAAAAAAGTTTGTAGCGACGCATGGCTTTTTCTAAAGACGTGACGCCCGTAACGGCTCCTATTTCCTCAACGGAACAACTCGCAACCGCGCAGGCAAATTTTCCGCACTCGGCAAGCGACCAACCTTCAGACAACGCCCATAAAAATCCTGCCGCAAAACTGTCGCCCGCGCCCGTCGTGTCGATAACTTTTTCAACGCGATAAGCGGGAATTTCAATCTGCGCGGATTTCGTTGCGATAATGCAACCTTCGCCGCCGCGCTTGACGACCGCGCATTTCAAGCCGCAATTCAAAAGTGATTCTATGTTTTTATAAATATCGCCTTCGCCCGTCAAAGCCGCAAGCTCCATCTCGTTCGGAAAAAAATAATCCGCGCAGGACATTATGCCCGATAAATCTTCCAAAGTCTCGCCTTTCGCAGGATATTTCATGTCCATTGCCAAAATTCGTCCGCTCGATTTTATTCGGCGAAAAAGTCTCTCCATAGCCGGCACGTCCAACAACGGCGATATAAACAGACTCGCAAAAGAAACTATCTCCGCCATTTTGTCCACATGCGGAGCAATATCTTCTTCCGCCAATTTTCTTAAACTGCTGTGAGGATTAGTCAGAAAACGTCGTTCGCCTTTCGCGTCGACCAAAACAACGGTAACTGCCGTTTCCAATCCCGGCTGAACTTTCATGCACGAAATGTCCACGCCGTTTTCCGCAGCGTAATTTAAAATTTTTCGTCCCGCGTCGTCGTCGCCGACTTTGTTAATCCATTGAACACTTTTTCCGAGCCGCGAAAGTGCAATCGCCTCGTTGAGCGCGTCGCCGCCGAAAGAAAGTTTAATGTAATCCATCTCTCGACTGTCGGAAGTAAAAATTTTTTCGTCAACCGCGCCGACCAAAACGTCAATGACGCCCGTTCCGATAATCGTAATTTTTTTTCTGTCCAAAAAAATTTTCCCCCTTAAAAAATTTCTTCGAGTTTATCAAGTTCACTTCGCGCCGTCAATAAATTCAAAAAGCGTTGTGACATTTTTAACAGTGTGATAGAATTCTAAATGCTATAATCGGGAAAATTTTTATCGGGAGGTGAGCGGCGTTGACAGGTGAAGAATTGCAAGGCGTTCCGCTCTTTAAGGATTTATTGCCGGATGAAATTGAAGAGTTCGTAAAGTTCACGGGCACAACGATTAGGAGTTATCCTCGCGGCGAAAGAGTTTTGGAAGCGTTCATGCCGAATGCGAATATCGGAATAATCGTCAGCGGCGAGGCGCAACTTTTGGCACTCGACAGGCTCGGCAACGAATCGGTCGGGCACTCACTCGAAAGCGGCGCAATGTTTGGAACAGTCTCGGCGATTCTCGGCGAAGATTTAATTGCAACGAGTGTTCAGTTGACGACCGACGCCGTTATAATGTGGTTGCCTTATCGTTCGCTTTTGGTTGCGGGACCGAAGCTCGGACGAATGCACGGGATTGTCATGAAAAATCTTTTGGAGACTTTCAGCCGCAAAAATGTTTTGATGATGCAAAAAGTTGAATTGCTGTCGCAAAAAACTCTGCGCGAAAGAATGATTTTATATCTGTTGCAAAGAGAACGCCGCCAGCAAACGGAATATGTGCGAGTTCCGGGACGTGTGCAACTTGCCAAAGAATTGGAGTGCAATCGTTCGGCTTTGACGCGAGAAATTTCGCAAATGCAGGCGGACGGTTTGATTGAGTGCGGCGAACGTTGGATGCGGCTTAACAAGGAAAAAATTCAGTGATTGTTTTCGACAATGTGAGTTTGAGTTTCGGGCGGCAGGAAATTTTTAAAAATATTTCTCTTGAACTGCGCGGCGGAAAAATTATCGGAGTAACGGGAGCAAACGGCGCGGGCAAATCAACATTTTTGAAACTCGCGGGAAAAATTTTGAAACCCGACAGCGGCGAAGTAAATTTCCCTTCCGAAAAAAAAATTGCCGCCGTCTCGCCCGAAATGAAAATTTACGAAGGCTTGACGGCGATTGAAAACTTAAAATTTTTTTCAGATCTGCGCGGAAAAAAAATGTCCGCAGAAAAAATTTCGGAGTTGGGAAATCGCGTCGGGCTTGACCTTGAAATTTTCGGCAACACCCGCGCAGAAAATTTTTCGACGGGCATGAAACAGAGATTGAAATTTGCAATTCTGTTGAGTGTCGACGCGGATATTTGGCTCCTCGATGAACCGACTGCCAATCTTGACGACGCGGGGCGCGAGAAATTTTTCAACGAAATTCAAGCCGCGAAGTCCGAGAAAATTATTTTGTTGGCGACGAACGACCGCGCAGAAGTTGAGGCTTGCGATGAAATTATCTCTCTCCCAATTAACTGAACAAGTCGCGGCGATTCTGCGAAAAGATTTTTTAATCGGGCTTAGGCGGCGGGCAACTTTCGGCTACGCGGAGCGCGAGAAATTTTTCAATGAAATTCAAGCCGCGAAGTCCGAGAAAATTATTTTGCTGGCGACGAACGACCGCGCAGAAGTTGAGGCTTGCGATGAAATTATCTCTCTCCCAATTAACTGAACAAGTCGCGGCGATTCTGCGAAAAGATTTTCTAATCGGACTGAGGCGGCGGGCAACTTTCGCGGCAATGATGATGTTCGCATTGACAGCCACAGCGAGCTTGAGCTTATCAACGGGCGGAGCATTCATTGAACCGAAATTTTTGGCGGCGTTGTTGTGGGTAGTGATATTCTTTGCGGCAAGTGCGGGCATTTCGGGAACTTTTGACGACGAGGCGGCGGCAGGCACTCTTCCGACTTTGAAACTTTACGCCGCCGCGCAGGCAATTCTTTTCGGAAAAATGATTTACGTTTTCTTATCACTGGTCGCGCTGACAATTTTTATCTTGCCGATATTTTTAATCCTGTTCGACGCGCAACCGGAAAAAATTTTTTTATTGTTCGCAACGATTTTGCTCGGCTTAATCGGCTTGGCGGCGGCGGGAACTTTGACGGCGGCTTTGACAACTTCGGCGACGGTTAAAGGCGGGCTCTTCCCGATTTTGCTTTTCCCGATAACTCTTCCGATTTTTTTACCCGCAATTTCTTTAACCGAAATATCTTTTACGGGTGCGACTTTCGATTCAAGTTTGCTCGTCGTCATGGCGGCGTTCGATTTGATTTTGATAACGGCATCTTCAATTCTCTACGATTATTTGTAAGGAAAAATTTTCATGAACAAAATTTTAATTCTCTTAACCGCCGCAATCTGCGCGGCAGTTATTTTTTTGGTACCGCCGATAAAAGGACTGGGCGATTTGGCGAAAATAATTTTTTTCCACGTGCCGACGGCTTGGGTTTCTGTTGTCGCATTTTTTTCGAGCGCGTTTTATGCCGCGAAATTTTTACGAACGTTTAATTTTTCTTTCGATAAAATGAGTGAACGAGCGGCGCGATTGGGATTTATCTTCGTGCTGATGTCGACGATAAGCGGCGCGATTTTCAGCAAGCTGACTTGGGGCGCATATTGGAATTGGGATCCGCGACAGACGACAATTTTTGTACTGATTCTGATTTACGGAGCGTATTTGACTTTGCGGGCGGCAGTTTCGGATGAAAAAATTCGTGCAAAAGTCTCGGCGGTTTATTCGCTCCTGAGCGTCTTGACGGTTCCGTTTTTGGTTTTCATTTTGCCGCGCATGTATTTTTCTCTGCACCCTTCACCGGTTTTAAATTCGGCGGGGCGAGTCGAAATGGATTCAATCGTTTTAATCGTTTTAATCGCGGCGGTCGCGGACGCAACTTTAATCTTTGTTCAGCTTATGAGGAGGGAAAATTCATGAGGGCTTTAAAAATTTTTGTTATGGCTCTGCTGATGATTTTTATCGCGCAGGGAAAAACTTTTGCCGAGATGCCCGAAATATCGGCGGGCGAAACTTATTTCGACATTTTCAAAGGCATTTACGTTTTGAAAAACAATGTGCAGGTTGAGACGAACAATCACGGTTTCAAGGCGAAGATAACGGCGGATGAAGCTCAAGTCAGCGTCGTGAAGCAAAAATGTTGGGCGATGGGCAATGTCAAACTTTCGCAGGAAGATATAACTTTCAGTTGCGACAATGCTTATCTGCAATGGGCGACGCGCACTGCCGAAGTTACGGGCAATGTCGAGTTCAAAAATAAAAAAGGCGTCGCGATAAACTCGGACACCGCAATTTTTAATTGGAAAGAAAAAATCGTTGACTTTTACGGCAAAGTTCTTTTTGACGGCGAAGAATATCAACACGTCAAATATAATGTTGTCGAGGATAAAATTTTGGAGCGGGATAAAAATTTTGATGCTCCCGAAATTGTAATTCCCGAAATCGAAGGGAATTAGGAACCAGTAATTAGGAACTAGGAACTAGGGGAAAGCAATGATGAAAGAAGACACGGGCGCACATGGACGTGCGCCCGCCCGCAACAGAAACAGGATGTTTCT
>FLNX01000219.1_pt1 | contig 14685 bp, 17 predicted proteins | sample 1140341 | NCBI WGS metagenome assembly FLNX01 (sample SAMEA3878208, study PRJEB12797) | bioreactor metagenome | biome: Moose rumen | place: Sweden | collected 2011-10
AGCCCAAGTTTTTGGGCGAAAGCGGATGCAAAGGTACGGACTTTTTCGTTACCCTCCAAATTTTTCGCGAACTTTTTTCAGAAAAACACGAAAGTTTTCGAGTTTATTGACAAACAAGAGCCTACACCTTATATATTATATAGGGCATAGGCTCCGTTTTTTACTTAAATGAGTGACGATTCCTACTCTCTCTTTCCGAAGATCCTCAGCAGATAGATGAAGAGGTTGATGAAGTCGAGATAGAGCGACAAGGCACCGAGGAGTGCAAGTTTCTGTGCGCCCTCCCCTGCATCGGGAGCCTCCAGGAGCATCTGCTTGATCTTCTGAGAGTCGTAAGCGGTCAGGCCCACGAAGATCAGTACACCAACATAACTCAGAATCAGGTCGAAGCCGGAACTCTTCACCAGGAACACATTGACCAGCGAGGCAATAATCAGTCCTATCAGGGCCATCATAATGATCTTGCCCATCGACGTGAGGTCAGTCTTCGTAGTGTAGCCAATGAGCGCCATCACCGCAAAGGTGCCTGCCGTAATGAAAAATACGCTGGCGATGGACGATGCCGTGTAGATCAGGAAGACAGATGACAGCATCACACCATTGATGGCCGAATAGAGCACAAACAGCATCGTAGCCGTAGGCAACGACAGGCGGTTGATGGCGGCACTGATGCCAATCACCAAGGCAAACTCTGCGATGATGAGACCCCACATAATCGCCTGATTAGAATAAAGGGCCGAGATGACGCCCGGGCTGGAAGCCACGCCATAGGCCGTGATACCGGTGATGACCAAAGCGAGGGTCATCCACACATAGACTTTCCGCATCAAGACGGGAAATGCCGCCGACATCGAGAGTTCGCGCTCCCGTGTCATAGCGTCGAAATTCAGTTCATTGTAATTCATATCCTATTCAATTTTAATAATAACTCAACTGCTATAATGCAAATATTATGCCACAAAGGTACGCATTTACTTTTAATAAAATATAAAAAGACAACATAAAATACCCAATTATTAGTATTTTTGGAACTTTTTCACTATATTTGTACCCACGAGTAACTAAAAACGATAATAATAATACACTAACAGACAATGAAAATCGGTCTATTTATCCCCTGTTATGTAGACGTGGTATATCCCCATGTGGGCGTCGCCACCTACAAATTGCTGAAGCATCTGGGCCTCGATGTGACCTATCCGCTGAATCAGACTTGCTGCGGACAACCGATGGCCAATGCCGGCTTTGAGAAATCAGCCATTCCCCTGGCAGAGAAGTTTGAAGATAAATTCAAGGAGTTCGATTATGTAGTGGCACCGTCGGTCAGTTGTACCGCATTCGTCAAACTGAACTATCCCCGTCTGCTGAAAGGCAAACACGAGTGCACGACATCATCCAAGATTATGGACGTAGTGGAGTTCCTGCACGACGTAGTGAAGGTGAATCACCCGCTCGGCACCTTCCCCCACAAGGTCAGCCTGCACAACAGTTGCCACGGCGTGCGCGAACTGGGGCTGAGTTCGCCGAGTGAGGAGAATGTTCCCAAGTTCAACAAGATCAAAGACTTGCTGAACCTGGTGGAGGGCATTCAGGTGCTGGAGCCCGAGCGTAACGACGAGTGCTGCGGCTTCGGCGGTATGTTCGCCGTCGAGGAGACAGCCGTGAGTGCCCAGATGGGTATCGACAAGGTGCAGCGGCATATGAAGACGGGTGCGAGATTCATCACGGGGCCCGACTGCTCCTGTCTGATGCATATGGCTGGCGTTGCCAAGAAGCAAGGCCTGAATGTGGAGTTCAAGCATGTCGTTGAAATCCTCGCCGCAGGACTGTAAGAAGTGAAAAGTGAAAAATGAAAAGTGAAAAGTTATGAGTACAGCACATAGTAACGCAGCAAAAGAGTTCTTGAAGAACCAGACGTACGCCAAGTGGCACGACGCCACATTCTGGGCCGTACGCTCGAAACGTGACAATATGGCATACGGTCTCGACGAGTGGGAGCAGTTGCGCGAGAAAGCCAGCGCCATCAAGCGCCACACCATCACCCATCTTGACGAGTACTTAGAGCAGTTCGCCACGAAGGCCGAGGAAAACGGCTGTATCGTACACTGGGCCAAGGATGCCCATGAGTTCAACGAGATTGTCTACGGCATCCTGAAGAACCACAACGTGAAGAAGATGGTGAAGTCGAAGTCGATGCTGACGGAGGAGTGTGAGATGAACCCCTACTTGGAGGCTCACGGCATCGAAGTGGTGGAGACCGACCTCGGCGAGCGTATCATCCAGTTGAAGGGCCAGAAGCCGAGTCACATCGTAATGCCTGCCATTCACCTGAACCACGACGATGTAGGCGAACTATTCGAGGAGAAACTGGGCAGTGAGAAGGGCAACCACGATCCCACCTATCTGACCTACGTGGCCCGTCTGAGTCTGAGGAATGAGTTCCTGACAGCCGATGCCGGTATGACGGGCGGCAACTTCGGTATTGCCGAGACAGGCGACATCGTGGTATGCACCAACGAGGGCAATGCCGATATGTCGACCTCCTGTCCGAAACTGCACATCGCCGCCATCGGCCTGGAGAAGATCATCCCCAACTACGACTGTCTGGCTGTCTTCCAGCGTATGCTCTGCCGTGCCGGAACGGGTCAGCCAACGACCACCTTCACCAGCCACTTCCGCAAGGCTCGTCCGACAGCCCATCCGATGCACATCGTGCTGGTGGACAACGGCCGTTCGGAGTGGATCGGTAACCCTGAGCACTGGGAAGCCCTGAAGTGCATCCGCTGCGGCTCGTGCATGAACACCTGCCCCGTCTATCGTCGTTCGGGTGGCTATAGTTACAGTTACTTCATCCCCGGCCCCATCGGTATCAACCTCGGTATGCTGCGCGACCCGCAGAAGCACTCGGGCAATGTCAGTGCCTGCACGCTTTGCAACTCGTGTCAGACACTCTGCCCCGCCAAGGTGAACTTGGGCGACCAGATCTATATGTGGCGCCAGCAACTGGATGAGTTCGGCACTGCCAACCCGCAGAAGAAACTAATGTGCAAGGGCATGAGTGCCATCTATGGCAGCGAGAGCATCTACAACCTCGGCACTGCCCTGGCCCACTGGGCGAATATCATCCCATCGCCCCTAATGAACTGTAGTCTCAATCCATGGGCCGAAGGTCACAAGATGATGACCTTCCCCAAGAAACCATTCCACAAATTAATTAAAGACTTAGAGAAATGAGCAACAAGGAAGATATTCTGAAGAGATACAGGGCGAATGTCAGGGAGAAGTATGACATGCCCGACCTGAGTGATATCAAGGCCATCACCTACCCCGACCCTCTCGTGCAGTTCATCAAGATGACGGAGAGCGTGGGCGGCCACGTGATCGAGGTGAAGGAAGGCCAGGACATCAATGAACTGGTGAAGGAGATGTACCCCGATGCCAAGGAGATTGCCTCAAACCTGCCAGAGATTACCATCGCCACGAGGAACCCCGACAATGTAGGACGTGCCCGCGACCTGAACGGCACCGATGTCGGCATCATCCGCGGCAAGTTCGGCGTGGCCGAGAATGCCTGCGTATGGATTCCCCAGACGATGAAGGAGAAGGCCGTCTGCTTCATTTCCGAGAACCTGATCATCCTGCTGCCGAAGAGCCAGATCGTGAACAATATGCACGAGGCCTACAAGCGCATTGAGTTCGACAAGGAGTACGATGGCTATGGCACGTTTATCAGCGGCCCGTCGAAGACGGCGGATATTGCGCAGGTGCTGGTGATGGGAGCGCAGGCTGCGAGAAGCGCAACGATACTGCTGCTGCCGGAGTAGAGAGGGGGACTTGACTGCGAAAATATCGCAGTATACCAGACGGCTAATGGAACGCATTGAGGAGGTCGACGATGGTGTCGACCTCTTTGTATGTGAGGGCCTGGTGGCAGGGGATGCTGAGTTCCTGCTCATGAATCAGTTCCGTGATGGGCAGTTCCAGCGTATTCCACTCCTTATAGCACTGTTGCTTATGGGGAGGAATCGGATAGTGGATCACGGTCTCGACCCCATTCTCCTTCAGATAGGCCTGCAAGCGGTCACGGCAGGGAGAGAACACCGGAAAGATATGCCAGGCGCTTCTCCAGCAGCGTTCCTTGTACGAATCCGGGATGATGATATTCGGGTTCTTCACCTTATTAATATATATATGGGCCCAGTCTGCCCTCTTGTCATTATCCAGCGGCAGGTGAGTGAGTTTCACATCGAGGATGGCGGCCTGCAATTCATCCATCCGGCTGTTACGGCCAATGTAATCGAAGACGTATTTACGCGAAGAACCGTAGTTACCCAATGATTCAATGACACGGGCCAGTTCCTCATCGTTGGTTGTCACGGCCCCGGCATCGCCTAAGGCCCCAAGGTTCTTGCCAGGGTAGAAACTATGTCCTGCGGCATCACCGAGGGAGCCGGTTCGCTTTAGAGGGCTGTGTGGTACACCGCCAGACTCAACAAAACGGCAGCCGTGGGCCTGGGCATTGTCCTCTATCAACTTCAGATTATTATTATAGCAGATGTCTGCAATCTTCTGGGTATAGGCACAGAAGCCATAAAGATGGACAATCAGCACAGCCCTCGTACGGTCGGTGATGGCATTCTCTATCACGTCCTCGTCGATCTGCAGTGTGTCGAACTTCGGTTCCACGAGGACGGGCTTCAGGCCGCACTCCGTAATGGCGAGGATGCTGGCGATATACGTGTTGGCCGGCACGATGACCTCATCACCCTCGTGCATCACACCCATCTCAATATAGGCTCGGAATATCAGTGTCAGCGCATCGAGACCGTTGCCACATCCGACGCAGTGTTTCGTACCAATATACGCTGCATAGTTCTTTTCGAAGCGACGGGTGGCCTCGCCCTTGAGGTACCAGCCGCTGTCGAGCACCTTATTTATTGCCTGACGAATCTCACTGTCGTACAGGTCGTTGATTTTCTTCAGGTCGAGATATTTGATCATAGCGTCCATTCATAAGCATCATAACAGACAGCGCGTCCACCGAAGCCTTGCTTCTGAAAGATCAGCGAGGCGTTTACCTCATTGGAGTCGCCTAACGCAGAAGTACCGAAGTCAAAATAAGGGCATCCGAAGTCCACCTCATTAAGCAGATGGTCGAACAACAGGTCGAGCGCCCCTAAGCGTTTACCCTCGAGGGAAGCCGAGATATACTGTGTGTGCACCACCTGGGGTGTCAGATACAGAATCGTGCCCCCTAATGGCACATCGCCCTGATAGGTCATATAGAGACGGATGTTCTGCGGGAAGCGATCCTTCAGCAGTCGCATCTCCGATACGGAATGGACAGGTGTAGCACCATATTTCAATCTGAGGTTCTCAGACAAGATGGCCCAGAATGCTGCCACGTCATCACTCTCCCTGACCACCAGCCCCTGACGCCTTGCCTTCCTGATGCCGGAGAGGCGCGACTCCGTGAACTTCAGGCGATGGGCGAAGGAGATGGCGGAGGATACATCGCGCTCAATCAGTCGGGCCCGACATCTCACGAACAACGCATAGACATCTTCCTCAGAAGGGACAGAATGATATATCCAGGGGACAGGCTTATAGACAACTTTCCGAACCTGCCGTTCGCGTAGCCAGTCATTCACACGTTCAAAGGCTTCGCAGATATGCTCTGCCGTAGCCTGACTGTCCGTGACAAAGCCACCATAAGTAAGCCCCTGATGCGACACAAATGTCTGCGCCTTCAAATTTCCCGGCAGCAAAGCGAACAGGCGGTTCTTGCGATACACCATCAGGGAAAAGTCCTCGAAGCGGTCGCTGTGATAGTCCATATAGCGACGGTCAAAGAGGAACGTGCCATTCCTCGACTTGGCCACAAAAGCATTCCACTCGTCGGCCCTATTGCTGGTGTATCGTCTGATTTCAAACATGCGCTGTCAGTTGCAGGAACTCCTCGTAGTCGTAGATATACTCCTGTTCATCAAACAGTTCCGATGCCAGCACCAGACAGACGGCACCTGAAGAGAAATCCTCAAGCGTACGCCAAACCCCCGTACCGACATAGAGTCCCTGATAGGGATGATTCAGGTGGAACGTCTGCCGTTCTTTGCCATCAAACACCTCCACGTCGAAGGAGCCGCTGACAGCGATGATGATTTCCTCACAAGTGCGATGGGCATGCCCACCACGACGCTCACCCGAAGGTACATCATACGTCCAATAGACACGTGCTAAACCGAACGGCACATTCTTCATCTGCTCGGCCACCGTCAGATTACCACGAGGGTCGACGATCTTAGGAAGGTCTATGATCCTGCAGCGCTCCATCACTTTTAATGTTCAAACTTCGTGTAAGGATCAGTGCCGAGGACGGTCTTTGCCAGCCGCTTGGCCTTTTCACGCAGGACATTGACATCGTCATTGACATCGCCATAGCAGAGGACAACACCCATACGACGGCCTTTGTGCGCCTCGGGCTTACCGAAGATGCGAATGCGAGTGCGATCTTCCTTCAAGGCCTCTTCGAGGTTGTAGGGCAGCAGCGAGCGGTCTACAGGGGTCTTGGCCTCTGTCGGTGAGAGGATCACGGCGCTGGCTCCTGCATGCTCCAGATGGATACCGGCAATCGGCAGGCCAAGGACGGCACGCAGATGGAGTTCGAATTCGGAGAGGTTCGTGGTGTGCCCGAGGGTCACCATGCCTGTATCGTGCGGACGTGGCGAGAGTTCTGAGAAGATGACCTCTCCCTGCTTCGTCAGGAAGAACTCGACGCCCCAGATGCCTGCACCCGTTAGGGCTTTTGTCACTTTGTCGGCCATCATCTGCGCCTGTTTCAAGGCTTCGTCGGAGATCTTGTAGGGTTGCCACGACTCACGATAGTCGCCGGACTTCTGAACGTGTCCGATAGGCGGACAGAAGAGGGTCGGCCAGCCGTGCTGCTGAGTGACGGTCAAGAGCGTGAACTCAGAGTCGAAGTCGATGAACTCCTCGATGATTACTTCCTTTACATCGCCACGGGAGCCTTCCATCGCTTCCTTGAAAGCCTGCTCCAGTTCGGAGTCGTTGTGCACATAACTCTGGCCGTGACCGGATGAAGACATCAAGGGCTTGACCACACAGGGGAAGCCGATTTCATCGGCAGCGGCCTTGAATTCCTCGAAGGTCTTGGCATAGAAATACTTAGCCGTACGAAGGCCGAGTTCCTTGGCTGCGAGGTCACGGATGGCACGGCGGTTCATGGTGAAGTTGACGGCACGGGCAGATGGGACGACCTGAATGCCTTGTTCCTCGAACTTAAAGAGGCGTTCGGTACGGATGGCCTCAATCTCCGGCACGATGATGTCGGGCTTGTGCTTGTTGACGACTGCTTCGAGGGCATCGCCGTCGAGCATTGAGAACACTTCGCGCTCATCAGCCACCTGCATGGCTGGGGCATTGTCGTAGCGGTCGCAGGCGATGACGTACTGGCCGGCACGCATGGCGGCGATGACGAATTCTTTACCCAGTTCGCCTGAGCCTAATAGCAATATTTTCTTCATAAGCAATAGGACTGCGGAAATACCGCAGTAAACGGGACGTTAACGGTTCTGATACATATTTTCGTAATACTTCTGGTAGTCGCCGGAGGTGACGTTGTCGAGCCACTCCTGATTGTCAAGATACCAGCGGACGGTCTTCTCGATACCCTCCTCGAACTGGAGAGACGGTTCCCAGCCAAGTTCCTTCTGGAGTTTCGAGGAGTCGATGGCGTAGCGGAGGTCGTGGCCGGCACGGTCGGTGACGAAGGTGATGAGATCCATATCCTCACCTTCTTTGCGACCAAGGAGGCGGTCGACGGTTTTGATGACTACCTTGATGATATCGATGTTCTTCCACTCGTTGAAGCCACCGATGTTGTAAGTATCGGCAATCTTGCCCTCATGGAAAATTACGTCGATGGCACGGGCATGATCCTCTACATAGAGCCAGTCACGCACGTTCTCACCCTTGCCATAGACGGGGAGGGGCTTGCGGTGACGGATGTTGTTGATGAACAGCGGAATCAGTTTCTCGGGGAACTGATAGGGGCCGTAGTTGTTCGAGCAATTCGTCACCACGACGGGCATGCCATAAGTATCGTGATAGGCTCGGACGAAATGGTCGCTGCTGGCCTTGGCGGCTGAATAAGGTGAGTGCGGATTGTATTTCGTGGTCTCCAAGAAGAACTTGTCGCCGTATGCCAGATGGTGCTCTGCGCTCGATGCGGTGGTCGTGAACGGAGGCTCAATGCCTTCGGGATGGGTCAGTTCGAGGGCACCATAGACCTCATCGGTAGAGATGTGATAGAACCGCTTGCCCTCGTACTTCTCAGGCAGGCTCTCCCAATAAAGTTTGGCTGCCTGAAGAAGGCTTAAAGTTCCCATCACATTGGTCTTGGCAAAGGTGAAGGGATCTTTAATCGAGCGATCAACGTGGCTCTCAGCAGCGAGGTGGATGATGCCATCGACCTTCTTGTCCTGCATCAACTTGTAGAAGGCATCGAAGTCGCAGATGTCCATCTTGACGAACTCGTAGTTGGGTTTGTCCTCGATGTCCTTGAGGTTCGCGAGATTGCCTGCGTAGGTCAACTTGTCGAGGTTAATGATGTGGTACTCGGGGTACTTGTTCACAAACAGGCGCACCACGTGGCTTCCAATAAAGCCTGCGCCACCAGTAATAACGATTGTTCTCTTCATATATCTTAATGCTTATTGTTCGTAAAAATTATGCGTGAAATGATTAATGACTGCCCATATAAGGGCAACGGCAAAGGCCTGAAGTATATTCAGGGTCCAGTTGAGTTCGCCGGCCAGACTATTTATAATAGTAATAACCATAAAATAAACAGTTCCAAAAAGCAGGAACACTCTCAGATCCTTTTTTAATTGTACCTTATTCATTTCTTGTCTCCTAAAGTTATATCTTCATGTTTTATTTTTCGTAAATATGCATGAAATGATTAACGACTGCCGCTATAAGGCCAAAGGCAAAGCCCTCGATTATATTCGTAGTCCAATCATATTCGTAACCGACCAGACTTTTTATAAGAGTCTCAATCAGGAATAAACCGACTCCGTAAAACAGGAACACTCTCAGATCCTTCTTTAATTGTATCGTATTCATTTCTTATCTCCTAATGTAATAACTTCCAAATCTTTAAACTCTCGTCCGTCGATGGTGAGGCGGACGAGCGTACGATCCTTGTGCCAGCCCTGAATGCCAGCGGCACCGGGATTGATGTGCAGCAGACCGAGGGTCTTGTCGTATTTCACTTTCAGGATATGCGAATGACCAGCGATGAAGAGTTGCGGCGGATTGGCGAAGAGGGTCGAGCGGACAGAGAAGTCGTAGTTGCCGGGATAGCCCCCGATATGCTTGATGAGCACGTCGATGTCCTCACACTTAAAGCGATTCAGTTCGCGATACATCAGGCGCAGGTCACCGCCGTCACAGTTTCCACAGACTGCCCGGAAAGGCCGGAACTCCGCGAGTTTCTCAGCCACCTCCACGCTCCCGATGTCACCCGCATGCCATATTTCGTCGCAAGGCTCGAAGTAGTGGAGGTACTTCGGATCCCAATATGAGTGCGTGTCGCTGATAATGCCGATCTTTTTCATAACTTGAAGCGCTTGCGGATGAACTCGGCGATGAGTTTCTCCGTCTCTACAATGCCGAGGATCGAGGAGTCGATGCAGAGGTCATAACTCTCAGAGTGGCCCCACTTCTTGCCCGTATAGTAATTATAATAGGTGGCACGCCTGGACTCGCCCTGCTCTATGAACTTGCGGGCGTGCTCGTGGTCGAGGTGCTGCTTGTTCATAATCTGCTCGATACGATAGGGCATCGAGGCCGTGATGAAGATGTTCACCGTATTGGGGAAGTCGCGCAGCACATAGTCGGCACAACGCCCCACGAACACACACGAGCCCTCGTTGGCCGCCTTGATGATAGCATCGCTCTGAAACTGAAACAGGCTCTCCTGCGAGAAGCCCGTCTTATAGAGACTGCCGCCGCTCAGATGCGGTGTCTGCACATTGAAAAGCCCCTTGAAGAAGCCTTTCTTCTCATCGTGCTGCTCGAAGAACTTCTCTGAGAAGCCGCTCTCCTTGGCCGCCAGGTTCAGCAGTTCACGGTCGTAATACTTGGCTCCGAAATCCATCGACAGCATCCGCCCGATGTCGTGACCACCCGAGCCTAACTGCCGTCCAACATTGATGATTATCTTCTTATCAGCCATATTTCATTCTTTCATTTTTTTAAACTTCTTCATATACCACATCAGCATCGGGATGGTCATCGCGAACGAGCCGAAGTCGGAGGCCGGCATCGAGTACCACACACCGTCCAAGTCCCAGAAGAGCGGGAACACATACGCCATCGGCAGCAGCAGGATCAACTGGCGCGAGAGACTCAGGAAAATCGAAATCTTCACCTTGCCGATGCACTGGAAGAAGTTCGTAATCACCGCCTGCGAACCCACCACGAAGAACACCAGCATATCGAGTTTGATGCCTCGTGCCGAGAGATCCAACAACGTCGGATCGGTCGTGAATATCCGCGCTATCTGCCTCGGGAACAGCATCGAGAGCGTCCAGCCGACGAGCAAGATTGCCGTTGCACAGGCGATGGCCAGATAGAGACAACGTAGCATACGGTCGAACTTCTCGGCACCATAGTTATAGCCCACAATCGGCTGCATGCCCTGGGTGATTCCGATGACGAACATGAAGAACACCATCACCACCGAGTTGGCGATTGAATAGGCACCCACGGCCATATCACCACCATAGCGGACGAACTGGTTGTTCATAAAGATCACAATCACACACGAGGTGACGTTCATCAGGAAGGGTGAGATACCGATGGATATGATATTCTTCACGAGTTGAGATTTCAGTCGGTAGATGCCCCGTTTCAGGTGAAGCAACTCGTTCTTATTCGAGAAGAGCCACATCTGCCAGCAGAGGGCCATCGACTGCGAGGTAACCGTTGCCAGTGCCGCCCCTCGGATGCCCCATCGGAACCACCACACGAAGGCCACGACCAGCAAGATATTCATCCCCACCGTGAAGAGCACCGAGTACATCGCGTGCCTTGGTTTGCCAGCGGCCCTCAAAACGGCATTCATACCGAAATACATGTGGGTAATCATATTGCCGAGCAGTATCACCGTCATAAACTCACGGGCGTATGGCAGCGTCACGTCGGAGGCTCCGAAGAACCGCAGAATCGGGTCGAGGAACACAAGGCAGACCGCCATGAAGAGGAAGCCGATTACGAGGTTCAGCGTCACCGTGTTGCCCAGCAGGTTCTCCGCTGTCTTATAGTCTTTCTGCCCCAGTTTCACGCTGATGCAGGTGCTTGCTCCCACGCCGACAGCCGCTCCGAAGGCTCCCGAGAGGTTCATAAACGGGAACGTGATGCCGAGACCCGCGATGGCCTCAGGGCCGACCACCTGACCGATCATAGCGCGGTCGATGATGTTGTAGAGGCTCGATGCAGTCATCGCCACGATGGCAGGCAGGGCATACTGCCAAAGCAGTTGGCCTACGGGCTTCTGTCCCAGTTCGAGTGTGGCTTGTCTATTATCTTGCATACTTCCTTTTTTCTATTAACGGTGCAAAGGTACAACTTATTTTCGAGACTGCCAAATTTAAGGCATACGGATTTGGCTGTTTCAGAAAATATGACTACCTTTGCACTCGCAAACTTCCAAGAACAAATGCGACTACGTCTGCTATACCTGCTTTTCGCTGTGCTCATCGGCCTTACGAGCGCCAGTGCAGCCAGCGGCCCCAAGATGAGATATCCTGGGGGCAAGTACTATATCTACCGCTACACGCTGAAAGACAAACAGGGCACGCCCTACTCCATCGACCATCCCTCGCGCTGGCTCTCCCACAAATCGATAGAGCGCCGCAAACGCCAGGGCATCGCCATCGACTCCACCGACCTGCCCGTCAGCCAGAAGTATCTCAGGATGATGGAAAAGATGGCCACGGGTATGGCCAAGGCAGACAAGAAATCGCCGACGGAATGGGCCGTCATCGGCACCTCGCGATGGAACAACACAGTACTCATCCGCGCCAACGACACCACCCTGCTGAACCATCTGCGCGGCCTCGACTTCGTGGCGGAAGCACGAACGGTGTGGATATCGCCCGACAGCATCGACAGAGGCCCAGCGAAGCAGAAAGTACACGAACAGTGGAACCCCTGGGACAGCATCAAGGGCGAGCCTTACGGCAACGGCAAGGAACAGATCGAGATGCTGCTGGGCCAACGGCTGCACAACATCGGATGCCGAGGCAAGGGGATGACCATCGCCATACTCGACGGCGGCTTCCAGAACTGCGACCAGATACCCGCCATCCTGCACGCCAACATTCTGGGCTTCAAGGATTTCGTCTATCCCAACAGCCCGAACATCTATCGGGAGACCGACCACGGCACGAAGGTACTCTCCGCGATGGCCACCAACGAACCACAGGTGCTCATCGGTACGGCGCCAGATGCGCGCTACTGGCTGTTGCGCTGCGAGGATCTCCAGACGGAGCAGCCCGTAGAGGAAGACTACTGGACGATGGCAGCGGAGTTTGCCGATTCGGCGGGCGTAGACCTCATCAACTCCAGCCTCGGCTATAACGAATACGACGGTCGGCTCATCGACTATCGCCAGCGCGACCTCAACGGCCAGAAGGCACTCATCTCGCGCACCGCCTCGATGCTGGCACATAAGGGCATCATCCTCGTCAACTCTGCCGGCAACTTAGGGATGGGGCCGTGGAAGAAGATCACCTTCCCTGCCGATGCCCACGAGATACTGACGGTGGGCGCCCTGAACGAAGACAAGAAGAACGCGCCCTTCAGTGGCGTAGGGCCGACACAGGACGGACGCGTGAAGCCCGACGTGATGGCCCTCGGCAGTCCGGCTAACCTGATATCAGGCCGTGGAACCATCGTGAGGGATATGGGCACCTCGTTCTCCACCCCGATCGTCTGCGGGCTCGTGGCCTGTCTCTGGCAGGCACTGCCTCAGAAGTCGGCCTTGGAGATCATCAACCTCGTACGCCAGACCAGCAGTAGTTATCAGGAGCCCGATAACATCTACGGCTACGGCATCCCCAACTTCTGGCGAGCCTATATGATAGGAAAACTAGAATAACCAGAATGGCAAGAGCAACCAGAATAACACTATTCGAACTCAACCGCCTTGTCCGCGAGGTCATCGAGTGCGAGATGCCTGATGAATATTGGGTAGAAGCCGAGTTGTCTGAGTGTCGGGAGAGTCGCGGGCATTGCTATATGGAACTGATTCAGAAGGAAGAGCGCACCGCCACCCCTATCGCCAAGGCCTCGGCCAAATGCTGGGCCTCGAAATGGATGGTGATCCGCCCCTACTTCGAGCGCACCACGGGCCAACGGCTCCACGCTGGTATGAAGGTGCTGCTGAAGGTCTATCCGCAGTTCCACGAGGCCTACGGCTTCTCATGGATCGTCACCGACATCGACCCCACCTACACGATGGGCGACATGGCCCGCAAGCGGCAGGAAATCATCCGCCAACTGAAGGAGGAAGGTGTCTTCGATCTGCAGAAGGAGTTGGAACTGCCACTCTTCTGCCAGCACATCGCCGTCATCTCCTCCGAGACGGCAGCAGGCTATGGCGACTTCTGCAACCAACTGGCCGACAATCCCTACGGTTTCCAATTCCGAACCCAACTCTTCCCTGCCATTATGCAGGGTGAAGGCGTGGAGCAGAGCATTATCAATGCGCTGGAACGCATCTACGACCAGCCATTCGACTGTGTGGTGATTATCCGAGGCGGCGGTGCTACGAGCGATATGTCTGGCTTTGACACGCTGGCTCTGGCAGAGAACGTGGCGAACTTCCCCATACCTATTATTACCGGCATCGGCCACGACCGCGACGAATCAATCCTCGATATGGTCTCCCACACCCGAGTGAAGACCCCGACAGCCGCCGCAGCCCTGCTCATCGAGCACCTAAAGGCTGTCCTTGATGCCCTCAACGATGCCCAAGACCGCATTTCCCGAATCCTCACCATCACGCTGACACGCCAAAATGCTGCCATCGACAGCCTGAATCAGCGGCTGACAGCTTCAGTTCAACGGCGAATCGTCAGTGAACGGGCGAGAATCGAGGCTTTCGAACAGCGCATCCCCATGCTCACCGAACGGCGACTGACGCAGGAGAAACATCGGCTGGAGATTATCGAGGAGAAGACCCGTATGCTCGACCCCACCCTGCTACTTAAGCGCGGCTACAGCATCACCCTCCACAACGGCAAGGCCGTCAAGGACGCACAAGCGCTGAAGACCGGCGACGAAATAGAGACAAGACTATCAGAAGGAACCATCAAATCGATTATAACATGAAACAGGAACAGAAATACGAAGCAGCCTTTGCCGAACTGCAGTCCATCGTACGCAAGATGGAGAACGACGAACTGGACATCGACCAGATGTCAGAACAGTTGAAGCGTGCACAGGAACTTATCAAACTCTGCAAGGACAAACTGACCAAGACCGACGAGGAAATCAAGAAAATCCTCGCTGAAACATAAATAAAAGGTGCATTTTTGTTTCTATTTGAAATAAAATGTGTACTTTTGCAGTCAAATTAGTCAATTCAAAACA
>FLNX01000220.1_pt1 | contig 14637 bp, 14 predicted proteins | sample 1140341 | NCBI WGS metagenome assembly FLNX01 (sample SAMEA3878208, study PRJEB12797) | bioreactor metagenome | biome: Moose rumen | place: Sweden | collected 2011-10
GGTCTTTCACGTCATCGACGAAATAGATTTTCTTCAGCGTGTCGCTCAGGGGCAGGCCGACGGCGGCTCCGGCGGGGCTGACGTGCTTGAACGAGGCGGCGGCGGGCAGGCCCGTGGCGGCCTTCAGTTCCTTCACCAGTTGCCAGGCGTTGAAGGCGTCGAGGAAATTGATATAGCCGGGACGGCCGTTGATCACTTCGATGGGTAACTCGCCTTCCGTCATAAAGATGCGGGAGGGCTTCTGGTTCGGATTGCATCCGTACTTCAGTTGCAGTTCTTTCATATCTTCTGTTGGTTTTGGGGTCAAACTAAAAAAGAGGCTCATAGCCTCTTTCTCTTACTCTGCTGTTACGGGACGGCGCTTCTCCTTGATGCGGGCTGCCTTACCGGTGAGTTTGCGCAGGTAGTACAACTTAGCGCGACGAACCTTACCAACCTTGTTCACCTCGATAGAATCGATAGCCGGTGACTCAATGGGGAAGATACGCTCAACACCTACGGTGCCAGACATCTTACGAACAGTGAAACGCTTCTTGTCGCCATGGCCTACGATCTTGATGACCACGCCACGGTAGAGCTGGATACGCTCCTTAGAACCCTCGATAATTTTGTAAGCGACAGTGATAGTGTCACCAGCCTTGAACTCTGGGAACTTCTTGCCGGTTGCAAATGCTTCTTCAGCAACTTTAATTAAATCCATTTCTTTAATTTATAATTAAATTTGTTGTATCGTTCCAACGCAACATAGACGGGCAACTCGTAACTTCCCTCCATCGGTTACGCCGAAAAGCGGGTGCAAAGGTACAAAAAAAAGTGAAAAGTGAAAAGTGAAAAGTGAAAAATTTGCTTAAAAGAACGTTTTTTTGTATCTTTGCCCCATAAAAACCTAAGATATGAGTAGAAAACAGATTATTTTTGCATCATTTGCCGCTCTCCTGATGGTGAGTTGTGCGCCGAAGCACTACCAGTTGACCAACGTGGAGCGGACGCGAATCATCGTGGACAGCCGCTATGACCAGAACCCTGACGAGGCGGCCGCCAAGTTCCTGGCACCCTATAAGCGGGTGAACGACAGTATTATGGGGCCGATCGTCGGTCAGGTGGCTCACAATATGCACCCGCAGCGGCCGGAGAGCGACCTCTCGAACCTGCTGGCCGACATCCTGGTGTGGGCGGCAAAGGACTATAACGAGCAGCCCGTGCTGGGCGTGTATAATATGGGTGGCATTCGTGCCGACCTGACCAAGGGCGATGTCACCTATGGCGACGTACTCGACGTGGCGCCTTTCGAGAACAAGATATGCTTCGTCACGTTGACGGGTGAGCAGTTGATGGAACTCTTTGCACAGATTGCCGCCACGGGAGGCGAGGGCGTGAGCAAGGGCACCGAACTGGTGATTTCTCAGGACAAGAAACTGCTGTCGGCTAAGTTGCACGGGCAGGAGATCGACCCGAAGGCTGACTATCGTGTCACGACCATCAACTACCTGCTGGAGGGCAACGACAAGATGACGGCCTTCCGCAAGGGCACTAACAAGGTGGCACCTGAGGAGGCGAGCAACAACACGCGCTTCCTGATTATGAACTACTTCCGCGACAAGTCGGCGAAGGGTGAAGTTGTGGATTCGAAGGTGGAAGGAAGGATTGTAGTGAATAGTGAAAAGTGAATAGTGAAAAGTGAATAGTGATATGAAAACGACTAATATATATAATAAGGTGGTGGGAATGGCGATGGTGGCTTCCGTATGCCTTTTCACCTTGATGCCTTTTAGTGCTGATGCGAAGACGAAGAAGCAGTTGGTCATCCTGCATACGAACGATACGCACTCGACCATTATGCCGCTTAATCCGAACCTCGACAACAAGGACTTGGCAGGGCGGGGCGGATTCCTGCGCCGCATCAATATGATTAAGGAGCAGCGCCAGCAACATCCTGACCTGCTGCTTTTCGACTCTGGCGACTTCTCGCAAGGCTCGGGCTACTACACGCTCTTCAAGGGCGAAGTGGAAGTGGGGCTGATGAACGAGATGCACTATGATGCTGCCACTATCGGCAACCACGAGTTTGATTTCGGTCTCGACAATATGGCCAAGATTTTCCGTCAGGCCAACTTCCCCATCGTCTGCTCGAACTACGGCGTGGAGGGTACGGTGCTGGAAGGGCTGGTGAAGCCTTATATCACGCTGAAGCGACAGGGCGTGAAGATCGGCGTCTTCGCCCTGGCACCCCCGATGAAGGGTCTGGTGTTCGACGGCAACTGTGAGGGACTGGTCTTCCTCGATCCTGCTGAGACGGCGCAGAAGTATATCGACATCCTCCGCCATCAGGATAAGTGCGACCTTGTGATCTGCATTTCCCACCTTGGCTGGGCCGTGTCGGTCTATCCTGACGAGAAGTTCCTGAAGGAGGTTGAGGGCTGCGACCTTGTGCTGGGCGGTCATACCCATACCTATATGCCTACGTTGGAGTATGCACCCGACAAGACGGGCAAGCAGATTCCCGTCGACCAGAACGGCAAGCACGGTGCCTTCGTTGGTAAACTCGTGCTCGATCTGGAGAAGAAGTAATCACTCGAAATAGAACGTCAGCGTGATCATCTTCGAATGCCCGGCACTCACGGCATTCGCATAGACCCGTTTGTTCGCATCCAGCAGTTCATCGGCGTGTTTCTTGTTGAGCGCGTCGGTCAGGCTGAAGGCGAACTTCAGTTCCGGTATCAGTTTGAAGAAGGGGAGGTAGAAGTCGCAGCCGAGGCCCACTTCCAGGAAGGTGTCGGTGCGCTTCAACTGGATATAGTCCTGATCCTTTCCCGTCAGGTTGATCATCTGGTTGACGCCCGCGATGAGGTAGGGGCGATAGTTGTTCCAGCGCTCAGCCGCAAACTTCAGGTCGACGGGGAAGGAGATATAGGTGCTCTTCAGATCCTGCGTCACTTCCATTGGCATCCCCTCGGGCGTAAGGTCCGACAGGTTATGGAACGTCAGGTGCTTGGCGCCGAAGTGCATGGCCGGGGTGAAGCGGAGGTTGAAGTGTGACGACAGGCGCAGGTCGGCCAGCACGCCCACAGAGAAACCGGCATTCCATCGGTCGGCGTCGCAGGTGACGGTCTCTACGTGCGTCGTTCCGTCTTCCAGCGTGATGGTCTGCGGCCCCACGTTGTCCAGTTCCAGGTCCTGCATATTCAGGCCCACAAGGATGCCTAAGTGCAGGGGCCGCAAGTCGATATACGGTTTGTTCTGCACCTTCCTTTCCTGCGCCGTTCCCGTCAGTACCGAGGTCAGGAGAGCCGCAAGGATGATGTATTTCCACTTCCACATAATCTAATCAAATAACGTAGGAAAGGGGAATATTATTATTTCGACACCGTATAAATTACGAAAATAGTCTACCTAAAGTTTGGTATTTTTCGAAAAAAGTCCTACCTTTGCATCATCAAAAGTGAGTAAATCATAGTATTAACAATTTAAATTTATAGCATTATGGCATATGTAATTGGTGACGATTGTATCGCATGCGGTACTTGTCAGGGTGAGTGCCCCGTTGAGGCAATTTCTGAGGGTGAGAAGTATTCAATTGATCCCGATCTCTGCACTGAGTGCGGTACTTGCGCAAGTGTTTGCCCGTCAGAGGCCATTTCTCTGGGCTAATCTACTTAACAAGACAATTAAAAAAAACAGTTCCCGCGAGGGAACTGCTTTTTTTATGTCTGTATGTCTGCCGCTTACTTTAGGTCGCGGATCTGGATGGCAGGTGCATAGTCTGGATTGATAGCCAGGATCTTGCTGGCGAAGTCCTTGGCGGTAGCCTTGTCGTTCTTCACGAGGAAGTTGTAAGCCATCAGGTAGTGATAGGCCGTGGTCAGCAGTGAGGTGTCAGACTTTGATTTCTCCTGCTTCGGAGCGATCAGTTCAACCAACTTCTCGTAGTAAGGCTTTGCCAGACCCTTCTTGGAGTCGGGATCGAGTTTGCTGTTGATGTTGGCACGCATATAGGTGACATACTCCTCAGCATCCTGGAATTTCTTGCCCATCTCCTCATAGACGGCATCGGCACGCTGCAGGGCAGCCACTGACTCTGCGGGATCAGCCAGTTTCTCGGAGTGCTTTGAGTGCAGGTTACCGAGGGCGGCATACTCGTTCATCGTCGGGGTTTGCTTTTCGTCGAGGAAGTTCTTATAGGCCTGGATGGCGTTGGGATAGTCTTCCATCTCACCGTATGTGTCGGCCAGTTTCTTCAGGATGTCCACCTTCTTGACCAGACTGTTGGAAGCCGTGTCGTTGATGGCCTTCTGGAACTGATCGATGGCTTTCTCATAGTCCTTGGTGCCGGAGAAGGCGAGACCCGTGTAGTAATAGTCAGACGGGGCAATCTTTGCACTGTCGGAACGGTTGAACAGGGCATCGCTGAACGCCTTGGCACCCTCGAAGTCCTTCAACTCCACGCTGGTCATCATAGCCAGGCGGTTGAGGGCTGCTGCTCTCGGGTGAACGGCCAGACCCTGCTTTGCGATGTCGAGGGCCTCAGACTGCTTGCCGAGGAAGAAGTTGGCAAGGGCGAAGTCCACGATGTTGGCGCGCTCCATCTTGCTGATGGGCACTTTCTTCCAGGCGGCGATGGCATCATCATACTTCAGTGAGAGCGAGTAGATGCGACCGATGATCTCGTCGACCTCGATGTCGGGGCGTTGGGCCTTCAGGTCCTGAAGTTTCTGGACGGCTCCCTTTGGAGAGATCTTACGATACACCATTGCATACTTGCGATAGCCGGTGGGATCCTTAGGATCGGCGAAGGTGGCCTGGTTGTAGAAACCGGCAGCCTTACCACCGTCGTTGGCAGCCACCTCGATATCACCGAGCAGCAGGAATGCAGGTGCATACTTGTGCTTCGATGCTTCGTCGGCCAGTGTGGCGAAGACGCGGGCCTGGGCGGTGTCGTTCTGCTCGAGGAAGGCACGACCGATATTCACCAGAGCCTCGGGGTTCTTCTTGTTCTTCTTCTGGGCTACTTTTACTAACTCGGCTACGTTGGCAGCCTTACTGTTGATGGCATCGATAGCAGCCTTTGCTTCTGCTTCCTGTGCCACTGCGGCGGTGCTGAAACCTGTCAGCAGCGCGCTCATTACTAAATATTTGATTGCTTTCATAATTCTCTTGTTTTTTAAGTTATACATCGCGTTAATTCTCACTTCGGTTCTATGACGTTCGGGATTCCCTAAAGTTTATTACTCTTTAATAATATTAACTTCTCGGATATTCATATTCGCCGTTCTCGGCAGCAGTCCGGCCCTCAGGATGATCTTCTGGCCGCGTGGCAGTTGGCAGAAGTGGACGAAGGCGGTGGGCACGCCGCTGCGCGGCTCGTTGAGCAGGGCGTAGATGGTGCGCACCAAGGGATAGTTGCCGTTGTATAGATAGTACTGATAGGGCTTCCAACTGTTGGCCAGCGTGGCTGAGTCGAGTTTGGAGACGCCCATCACGGTTATATTCTTCTTGAAGGTGACATTGGTGGTGTCACGTTTGTCGTTGAGCCAGTTGCTGCCGATGATGCCGAGGGCATTGGGATGATTCTCGACATAGTCGATCACGGCGGCGCTGGTCTTCACGGCACCAATGTTCTTGGCACTGAACTGCTTGCCTCCCAGCAGGGAGTCGACGCACCAGCGCACGGTACTCGACAGGGGATTGTCGAACACAACGTCAATCTCGCCGAGTTTGCTCTTCGGATAGAGTTCACGCCACTGGCTGACCTCTCCCTGCAGCACGCGACGGAAGTCCTTGATGGTGATGCAAGAGTCGGGATTGGTGTTGTTGACGATGATGGCAAGACCGTCGTAGGCGATGGGTATCGCCCGGGGGATATACCTGCGGTCCTGTAGATTCTTCTTTTCCTTCTCCGTAAAGTTACGGGTGGTGAAGGCGAGCCATGTCTCGAGTTTCATCAGTCGCTCCACGGCTTCCTGTTCATTGATGTAGTCGGGGGTTATCGAGTCGAGTGTCTGGTTCTGGAAGTAGTACAACTCTTCATCGATGATAGGGTAGAAACTCTCGTCGGCGGCCAGGTGGCTGGCGGCTTTCTGATAGGCCTCTTCCAATTCAGGATTAGGCTTGTTCCCACAAGCGAGGAACAAGCCTAATATGAGTGTTAATCCAACGAATTTGTTGAATGCGTTCATTTTAATTACTGAAGTCTGAAGGTTACAGGCACTGTGTACTTCACACGTACGGCAGAACCGTTCTGCTTACCAGGAATCCAGTGAGGCATGGACTTCACCACGCGTGTTGCCTCCTTGTCGAGTGACGGGTCAACGCTCTTCACAACCTTCACGTCGGTGATAGAACCATCACGCTCTACGACGAAGGTCACGATAACACGACCCTGTACACCGTTCTCCTCGGCGACTACCGGATACTTGATATTCTTGGACAGATACTCGAACAGGGCAGAGGGGCCACCGGGGAACTGAGGCATTTCCTCAACGACGTCGAAGACCTTGGTCTCTTCTTCCTTCGGGGGTTCCGGCTGTGCGATCACTTCCTTAGCCTTGAGGACCTCACCTGCTGCCTCATCGTTACCTTTCACGTCGAATGCACCGATAGCGGTGTTCGTGGCGGCCAGTTCGTCCTGAGACTTGATTTCATCCTCTGGGGCTACTTCATCATCCTTCTTAATTTCAGGGGTTGTAAATGCTACAGAGCTCTTTACACGTTCCACCTCGATTTTCTCAACCTGGGGCTCTTCCTTACGCTCCACCTTGGCTTCCTTCTTCTCAGCCAGGCTCGTCAACTCAACGTCGGTCTCGATGGCTGCATTACGCGAGGCAATGTAGTTGTCGATTGAAACCTTCGCGATGACGATGGCTGCGATGATGGCGAAGCCGAGGAACATCGTGATAAGGGCCTTGAGGTTACGTTTACCGGTGTCCTTGCGCAATTGATAAGCTCCGTACGCCTGGTTCTTACCTTCGAATACGAGGTCGACCCAGCCATTGTCAATAAGATCTATTTTTGCCATAGTTCTTTCTACATTTTAGGGGTTAATCACTTGACACCTGCCTTCTCGATGAGGTCCTTGTCGTCCTGGCTCATCTTGTCGACATCGTCAATGACATACTTATCAATATTGCTAATCAACATCTCGTCAAGAGCGGCTACCATGTTGGCATAGGTTGCGGTGGGGAGAGGACGGATGATACAGGTCAGCGTCGGCACTTTCTCGCCGTTGGGGAGTTCACCCTTCTTCAGTTTCTTTAACTGCTCCTGGTACTGCTCCTCAGTCATCTTGCTGTTGTACTCATTCTTCTTGGCATCGAGTTCCTTCTTGGCCACCTTGATCTTGGCCACGGGGTTGATGCCTTCCTCAGTGGTGTGCTCGTTGAGCACCTTCTCTATACCGTCCTTGCCATAGGTCGTCTGCTTAACGCAGGAAGCAGGATCGTCGTAGTTGGGCAGACCGGCCACGTACCACACCTTGTCGTCAGCGCCCAGATAGAGCGTGATGGTGTGAGAAGCCTTGGTCACCTGCTTGTCCTTCTCATCGAGGTTCTCCTTGTCGTTACTTGGCATGGTCAACTGCATTGCCTGCGGCTTAGCCAAGGTAGTACACAGCATGAAGAACGTGATCAGAAGCATCATCATATCTACCATCGGCGTGAAGTTCACGCGGGTATCCATCTTTTTCTGCTTGGATAGATTCTTTTTTGCCATGATACTAATCGTTTAGACGTTTAACATCGAGATTCGTAATGAGTTGGAAACGGTTCTCGTTCATATCCTGTAGTTCTGACATCATCTTCTTTACGACAGCGTAAGAAGTGTTGGCATCGCACTTAATGGCGAGTTTGAGGTCAGAGTTCGCTGAGCGGGCAGCGGATACCCACTCCTGGAATTCACTCTTTCCGCCGTTGATACTATCAAGCGGCAGACCGAGGGTCTGGATTGCCTCCGTCATCTTTTCAGTGGAGAGGTTGAGGTAGTCAGCAAGTTTACCCATGGGAGCGCCTACCATAGCATCCTCGAGGAAGTGCTTCTGCTGGGTGGCATTGAGGGTGATGCCGAACTTGTCGGTCATCGTCTCCATCATCTCCTTCATGTAGTTCTTGTTTTCGGTACCCACGTAGACGCGTCCATCCGGGTTAATCAGGATGTTGAGCACGTCTTGCTCGGGTATCTTGACCTCAGACACCGAGTTAGGCGCTGTGACTTGTACTGGTTCCGGCGTCAGGAATGTTGATGTCAACATAAAGAAGCACAGAAGCAGCGTCATCACGTCTGACATAGGCGTCATGTCAATCCAGATGTCTTTTTTCTGTATCTTAATTTTAGCCATACTAAAACCGGTTTTAAAGTTTTAAATGGTTAAAAAATTAAGCCTCGTTGTGGTTAGAATCGTAAGTAGCTGCGATGGTGAAACCAATCTCGTCGAGAGCGTAAGTCAGCTTGTCGATCTTGTTTGAGAAGAAGTTGTAAACAACGGTAGCAACCCAAGAGGTCAAAATGCCTGATGCTGTGTTCACAAGGGCCTCAGAAATACCGGCAGACAGAGCCATAGAGTCAGCACCACCACCAGCAGACAGAGCCTGGAACGATCCGATCATACCGAGCACAGTACCGAACAGAGCGGTCAGGGTACCCAGAGATACGATGGTAGCAACCATAGGCATGTTCATCTGAAGGGTCGGCATCTCCAACTGAGTAGCCTCCTCGTGAGCCTGCTGGATCTTAGCGATCTTGGCAGCCTTCTTCAGGGTGTCGTCACCCTCAACGGTCTGATACATGTTGATAGAAGCCAGCACCACGTTGGCAACTGAACCCTGCATCTTGTTGCACAGAGCCTTAGCCTCGTCAAACTTCTGGTTCTTGATAGCCTCTTTCACCTGAGCAGTGAACTTAGCCAGATTGATCTTACCAGATGCACTCTTGATAGCGAAGAAGCGCTCGATACCGAGACAGATAACGGTGAAGAGAAGGGTCAGGATCAGACCTACCACGAAACCTCCCTTATACACTGTACCCAGCAGGTTTGCGGGATGACCACTGCGGTCGCCACCAACGAAGTTGTCGGGGTTACCCATTACGAAATACCATACACCATAACCGGCGAGAGCGCAAATTACGAGAATAATCCATGCTGCTTTAACACCCTGGAAGCCCGAATTCTTTTTGGCTGGGGCTGCAGCCTTTGTTGTTGTTGCCATAATTTAATTTTAATTTTTTAGTTATTATAAATAAAGTTTGTAAATGTTCGAAATTAGCCGACTTACGTCGCTTCCGTAGTTTGTCTCCTTCGGTTTATTCCGAAATCACCTCGCAAAGATAGCAAATTTCGATGGACTACCGAACGGATTAACAAGATTTAACTTGGTTATTTTGAAAATTATTTCAAATCTGCCAAAACTTGCTTGATCCGACGCATCGCTTCGACGATATTCTCGTCGCTTGTGGCGTAACTCATACGGAAGCAGTCGGGATCGCCGAAAGCGTCTCCGCCGACGGTGGCGACGTGCCCCTTTTCGAGTAGGTACATCGCAAAGTCAGTGGAGTTGTTGACGGCATAGCCCTCGGAGGACACCTTGCCGAAGAAACTGCTGCACTTGGGGAACAGGTAGAAGGCACCCTCGGGCTTGTTGACTTCCAGCCCCGGCACTTCCTTGGCCAGTTTGACGATTAGGTCGCGACGACGCTCGAAGGCCTGGCGCATTTCCTCTACGCAGGCTTGGTCGGAGATATAGGCGAACTCTGCCGCCTTCTGGCTGACGGAGCAGGGACCACTGGTGTACTGACCCTGCAGTTTGTTGCAGCCCTTGACGATCCATTCGGGAGCGGCGATATAGCCGATGCGCCAGCCCGTCATCGCGTATGCCTTCGACACGCCGTTGACGATGATGGCACGCTCCTTCATACCGGGGAACTGGGCGATGCTCTCGTGCTTGCCGATGTAGTTGATATGCTCGTAGATCTCATCGGCCAGCACGAACAGGTCTTCGTGGCTGAGGATGACGTCGGCCAGGGCCTTCAGTTCCTCCTTGTTGTAGACGCTGCCCGTCGGGTTGCTCGGTGAGCAGAGGATAATCATGCGGGTCTTGGGGGTGATGGCTGCTTCCAACTGTGCAGCCGTCATCTTGAAGTTCTGCTCAAAACCGGCCTCCACGATGACAGGCTCACCACCGGCCAGTTTCACCATCTGGGGGTAACTGACCCAGTAGGGAGCGGGGATGATCACTTCCTCGCCATCGTTGACCAGGGCCATCACGGTGTTGCAGACACTCTGCTTGGCACCGTTGCTGACGAGAATCTCTGCGGGCGTATAGTGCAGGTGGTTCTCGCGCTCCAGTTTGCGTGCTATCGCCTGACGGAGGTCAGGGTAGCCCGGTACGGGTGAATATCTGGAGTAGTTCTCGTCAACCGCCAGTTTGGCAGCCTGTTTGATATGCTCGGGGGTGTTGAAGTCGGGCTCGCCGACACTCATGTTAATCACGTCTATGCCTTGCGCCTTCATCTCAGCGCTCTTCTGTGACATTGCCAGCGTGGCGGAAGGGGCCAGACGCTGCAAACGGGTAGATAGTTGTGCCATATCTTTTATGAATTTTCTGCAAAAGTAATCAAAATAATCCTAAACGAGCAAGAAAAACGCCACTTTTTCACTTTTCGGGCCGAAAAACTGACATTCTGCGTCTATTTCAGGTGCAACAGGTGTCCCATACGGTTCTGCTTTGTCTTCAGGTAACGGATGTTGTATTCGTTGGGCGTCACCTCGATGGGGACGTTCTCGATGATCTCCAGTCCATAGGCCTCCAGGCCGACGCGCTTCACGGGATTGTTGGTCAGCAGGCGCATCTTGTGGATGCCCAAGTGGCGTAGCATCTGTGCCCCGCAGCCGTAGTCGCGCTCGTCGGGCTTGAAGCCCAGGTGTACGTTGGCATCCACTGTGTCCAGGCCCTCTTCCTGCAGTTTGTAGGCGGCAATCTTGTTCATCAAGCCGATGCCGCGGCCCTCCTGCTGCATATAGATGAGCACGCCCTTGCCCTCCTGCTCGATGGCCTGCATCGCCTTGTGGAGTTGTTCACCGCAGTCGCAGCGCTTCGAGCCGAGGATGTCGCCCGTCATACAGGATGAATGGACGCGCACGAGCACCGGCTCGTCTTCCTTCCACTCGCCCTTGATGAGGGCCAGGTGCTCCAGACCCGTGCTCTTCTGACGGAACGGGATCAGACGGAAGTGGCCGTAGTCCGTGGGCATATCCACTTCTTCGCCCACTTCGATGAGCGACTCCTTCTTCAGGCGGTAGGCAATCATATCCTTGATGCTGATCAGTTTCAGGTTCCACTCCTTCGCGAGTTTGGCCAGTTCGGGCAGACGGGCCATCGTGCCGTCTTCGTTCATGATTTCCATCAGGGCCCCGGCGGGGTAGAGTCCGGCCATGCGGCAGAGGTCGATGGCGGCCTCGGTATGTCCGCTGCGGCGCAGCACGCCATTGTCCTGGGCATAGAGCGGGTTCACGTGCCCGGGGCGTCCGAAGGTCTGTGGGGTGGAGGCGGGATCGGCCAGTGCCAGGATGGTGGCGGCGCGGTCGTGGGCTGAGACACCTGTGGTGCAGCCCTCCAACTTGTCGATGGTGACGGTGAAGGGTGTGCCGAGCACCGACGTGTTGTCCTGTACCTGATGGGGCAGGTCCAGTTCCTTGCAGCGCTCGATGGTGATGGGGGCGCAGAGTACGCCGCGTGCATATTTCAGCATGAAGTTGACTTTCTCTGGCGTAATCTTCTCGGCGGCGATAATCAGGTCGCCCTCGTTCTCACGGTCCTCGTCGTCGACTACGATGACGAACTTGCCAGCCTTGAAGTCCTCTACGGCCTCTTCTATGGTGTTCAGTTTGATATTCTCCATAATGCTTCTTGTTTTACACCTTATTTATATATATTATATGAGTGTCGTGATGTCCTCGCGGTCAACGGAGAGTTCCAGTGCCCTCGGTACGATGCGGTCGCTGGTCTGGCGGATGGTGCGCAGGTCCTTGTAGAGCCTGAAGCGGAAGCGCAGCATCCGGAAGTAGAAGAAGATGCCCAACGGCAGTATCAGGCCGGTTACGATGTTCAGCCATTTCTTGCGGAACGGACGGGTATGGGCACGTGTGGCGATGATGGGATAGTTGTTCAGTTCCGTCAGGATCAGCCTGTCGGTCGAATAACTGAGGTCTTCGATTGCTGTCTCCAGGGCGTTGTTGATCTTCTCGATCTCCTGGTCGTCGCCGGCGTGGAAGAACACGTTGATGGGGTTCGGCCAGCGCAGCAACTTGTGGTGGTCGCTGTAGGCCAGGATCTCCTGGTTGACGTTGATCAGCAGGTCGGCATCGACGGTGTACTTCGGATCCTCGATGATGACCTCCTTGCGCATAATGTGCCGTTTCTCGCGCAGGCCGAGCATACGCATAAACAGATTCTTGTAGAGGTCCATATTGAATACCACCGAGTCGTTGTTGGCCTTATAGGTAAAGAAGGCTGCCACGGGGGTGAGCACGACGGTGGATATCAACTTGCCGAACCAGACGGTCCACTGGTCGTCGCGGGCCATCTTCATTCCGGAGTTCTCGAAGATGAAGTAGACGATGAACACGAGCACCGACACGATGACGGGCACGCCCAGTCCGCCCTTGCGGATGATGGCTCCCAATGGGGCACCGATGAAGAAGAAGATGATGCACGAGAGGGCCAGTGTGAACTTGTTGATGGCCTCTATCTGGTGGGTACGCGTCCGTCTGTGCAGCGCCTTGGCATATTCTGCCTTGAACTCCAGGTCGGTCAGCGACGACTGGATGTTGTTCATCGCGTAGGTGACGGCCTCCTGCTTCGTGCGGTTGCTCAGGTGGGCAAACACGCTGTCGTAGTTCACCTTCTCCGATGCCACCTCCTTGACGGCCTTCAGCGAATCCTCCTTGCCCAAACCCGGACGACGGAACACGAAACGCTTGGCCTCGCGGTAGAAGGCGTGGCCCACGCTGTCGTTGAACTCCTTGATTGAATCCAGGTCGTGCAGGATCTTGTCGAGGCTCTTGGCACGGGCATCGCCGGAGATGTCGTTGATGTCCGCCAGGTTGAAGCCACTGTCGAAGTCGAGCAGGATCTTCTTCGTGGAGAAGGTCTCGCGGCGATAGGGCACGGCGGCACTCTGTCCGAGGTCCTGCGAACGCATGTTCTCGAACCACTCGCCGCTGTAGAGGCTCAGCAGCAGGTGCTTCTTCTCTGCCGTGGTCTGCATCATACCCGAGTCGGCCAGGATGATGGCCTGATCCTCGTAACTGCCCGACTGGCGGTAAATCATCACGCCGTAGAGCATACCCGTGTTCAGGTTCTTCTTCTGCACATAGATGTTCGAGCCGGGGATGCCGTCGTAGAAGATGCCCTCAGGGATTTCCACCTCCGGGCTTTTCTGCTTCACGGAGAGCAACAGACGGTAGAACGACTGGTTGGCAAACGGCGCCACGATATCCTGGAAATAGAACGATACGCCGGCTATCATCATCACGATCACGATGAGCGGCCTGAAGGTCTGCATCAGCGAGATGCCCGCCGCCTTGATGGCCGTCAACTCCGAACTCTCGCCGAGGTTACCGAAGGTGATCAGCGACGACAGCAGGATGGCCAGCGGGAATGCCTGTGGGATGAGCATCAGGCCCATATACCAGAACAACTGGCCCATAATGTCGAGCGAGAGGCCCTTACCGATCAGTTCGTCCACGTAGCGCCACAGGAACTGCATCATCAGCACAAACTGGCAGATGAAGAACGTTCCCACGAACAGCAGACCGAACTGCTTCGTGATGAAGATGTCTAATTTCTTGATGCGAAACATTCGCTTTTTGCAATTTTGGCTGCAAAGGTACTAAAAAGAAGTGAAAAGTGAAAAGTGAAAAGTGAAAAGTTGCTGTGCCTTGTTGTTTTTTCACATTTGGCCTCCCTCTTTTTCACCTTTCACCCCTCATTATTCACTATTCACTAATCACTATTCACTATCATTACAGTCCGCTCGCGCGATGCAGCCTGTCGAGATTACTCTCCCAAAGAATCTTGAGCCCCTCCACGTCGTCGTCCTCGGCAAAGTCGGTGATCAGCAGGTTCAGGTGGTGGGTCAGTTCGCTCTTGCCGATACGCATCTCCCAGTAGGACTCCTCGTCGTCCTCGTCATAGTCCCAGCGCAGTTTGATGTGGTCGTACTTCACATATTCTATCAGGTGGGCCTGTCTGACATCCTGCTCCGTCCACGGCTCGCCCCAGGTGAACGTAAACACGCCGTCTTCTTCCTTCACGTGGTCAGCCAGCCATCTCTCCAGGCCGTGGGCGCTGCTGATCTGTTCCCAGATAATGTTTGGCGACTTGGTCGTCAGGGGGTACTCTATATCTATTCTTTGCTTTCCCATACACTTTTAGGATAGTAATTTTGTTATTAGGAATGTAATTCTTGGGCACAAAATTACGAAATTTATTCGAATTACAAAATATTTTCCCCAAAAATTTTGCAGATTCGAAAAATAAGTGTACCTTTGCACCCGCTTAACAAAAATGATGGCGGGATAGCTCAGCTGGTTAGAGCGCATGATTCATAATCATGAGGTCGCCGGTTCAATCCCGGCTCCCGCTACACTGA
>FLNX01003871.1_pt1 | contig 14617 bp, 5 predicted proteins | sample 1140341 | NCBI WGS metagenome assembly FLNX01 (sample SAMEA3878208, study PRJEB12797) | bioreactor metagenome | biome: Moose rumen | place: Sweden | collected 2011-10
GAAGTGGCAGCAGGTTGGAAAGCAGGCCCTTGCGCACTTCGGCGTTGGGGATGCCAAGGGTGTAGGTGTCGCTGGCGCGGTCGTAGGACCTGATGGTAAGGTAACCGCTCTGGTAGAGCAGAGGCAGGGCGCTGTCCATAGCCTCGGTGGGCTGGTCGAATGCGGTGGCCGGGGCCTGCACGCCACCGTCCAGGGAGAGGATGTCCGTCCCGAAGCGCTGCATCTGCTTTATGAGGAAGGTGGGCGTGCCTGTAGAGAACCAATAGTCGCTGAGCTTTCGTGTTGTGAGCACACTCAGAAGGCTGAAGGGATTATACATATCCGAGGACTTCTCGCTGAAGTGGTAGCCGTCGTAACGCTGCTTAAGGAGCCGGCGGCCTTCCTCCTCTGTGATGTCATTGTCCGCTGCAAACGCCTTGATGTGGTCCCCCAGCAGGGTGAAGAGTTCTTCCTCCGTAAAGCCGCACAGCGCCGAGTACTGCGGAAGCAGGGAGATGTTCGTAAGATTGTTCAGCGTGGAGAATATGCTCAGCTGGCTGAACTTGGTGATGCCGGTGATGAACACGAATTCCAGGCGGTCTTCCATGCTCTTGAGAGGAGAGTAGAATTCCTTGAGCACGGTGCGCACCCGGGATTCTGCCTCAGTACCCAGGACATCCAGAAGCGGAGCGTCGTATTCATCCACTATTACAACCACATCCCGGCCGTTTTTCTCACGGACATCCGATATCAGTCGCTGGAACCTTGCTCCAAGTGAAGGGGCGTCGTTGAACTGAGGAATTCCGAATGACTTCTCAAGCTCTGAAAGGAGGAACATAAGGTTGCCGGTCAGCGTTTCCTCTGCGCTGCTTGCCGCACGCGACATATCCAGTTTTATGACAGGATATATGGTCCACTCTTTCTCCTTCTGCTCTGCGGCAAGGCCGCTGAAGAGCTCTTTGCGTCCCTGGAAGTAGGCCTCAAGGGTAGAAGTAAGAAGACTCTTCCCAAAGCGGCGGGGGCGGCTCAGGAAAATGTACTTTGACAAGTGTACCATATCATACATCAAACCGGTCTTGTCCACATAGAGATACCCGCCTCCGATTATCTTTTCGAAGGTCTGGATCCCTACGGGGAGCCGTTTGAGTATGTTGCTGACTTCTGTCATTCTTTCTTATATTTCTTTTCCCGGTCTTTCCCGGGGGTCTTTTGTCTTCGTACTGTTTATCGCTTGAAAAACATGTTCAAAAGCGCCATGCGTGACGCTAGTGGTCCACGACCCTCGCAGGGTATGCGCAAAATCGGCCCTTTTTGACTCTACCGGTCCACACTAATGGACCTGTAGGAGCACTTCAATGCTTTTTCCAAGCGGTAAACTGTCAAAGAACTCTTGGTACCCCCCGGGCCGTTCAGGGCCCGGAGGGGAAAAGGTGTTATTCGAACTGAACTATCTCAAAGATGGAATTAGTGTAAGTATATCTGCTGTTGGTCTCATCATAGCCCCCAAGGAGAGTAGTGATGTTCTCACTGGTAATGACAGTGCCGCCAATTTTGCAATTGATCAATTTAACGGTCTGATTTGCAAGCAAAGCACTCAAATCGAGATAGAACGATTCGCAGAAAGTGCAGCCGGTAAGAGTGGTTGTCACGTACGGTTTAAGCAGACGGCCATATACATCAGGATAACCATAACTAGTCCAGTAACTGCCTTGCTCGAAGTTACAGTTGTTGAACGAAACCGTGTGACCGTCACCTACATTGTAGGAAGTCCAGCCGGCCAGGGTGCAATTGTTGACGGTGACATTGCCATAGTTGGTATCATTGAGAGTGCTCAAACAGTACCCTGCACGCAGTTCACAATCTTCAATGGTAATGTCTCCCTTTGACTCGAGCATTATCGCCCGCTGCGGTGTAAAGCCGAAGGACACGTTCTTTATCTCAATTTCTGTCTCATCAGTGCCTCCTGAGAGCGAAATGCCAAATTTCCTGTCAATTTCAGACTCGATTGCAATATTCTCCAGGGTCACGGAACCTCTTACGGTAAGTGCGCTGGAGCCGGTAGTTTCATCTCTCTGGATTGTCACGTTCCTGACTGAAATGTCATCTCCTGCAAGTGCAGTGGCGCCTACATTGATGATCACGTCATTCTCACCGCCGTCGATGGTGACGCCTTCTGCGATAGATGCAGGAATATCAAACGTGCCGGAGGGAAGAAGTACTACCGCATCCTCTTCAGCTGCAGCCGAGCCAAGGGCCTCAGTCGTAGTAGCAAGGACTTCGGCGGTATTCTCTCCTTTAAGGACTTCGTTCTCAAAATAGTAGTTCTTACCCTCTATCACATAACCGTGCTTTTCTGCTGCCATGTAATCCTGCTTAAGGCAGTTGCTGGTGAAGGTGAAAGGACTGCCCGCATACGTGCAGTTCACAAATGTCAGTATTACCTTGTCACCTTCCTTGCAGTTTGAGGTAGAGCCGCCAATACTGTATCCGCTTTCGAACGTGCAATCGGTGTAGGTTGTACTGTTGTAGGGACGGGTGAAGGAATATCCAAAATCATCGCTGGCCCCGAAAGTGCAGTTGTCGAAAGAAACCGTATAATCTGCTACAGCCCCGTTGTTGTAGGACGTCCAGCCTTTCAGGGTGGTGTTCGTCACTATCATGTTGCCCTTAGAGCCGTTGCAGTTGAAAGGATAGACGGCATCAAGATAGCAATCTTCAATACGCACCGTACCGGTGTGGAAGATATGGAGAGCTTTGAATGCTTTGGTAATTGTGACATTCTTGAAGACCATTACATCATCGTCGCCGGCTGCGGTGCCGTAAAGATTGATGCCGCCATAGTTGGTGTATGGATAAGTGCCCGTAATGACTACATTTTCAAGAGATGCCTTGGGAGCTGTAATGCTTATTGAGGGAGATCCGCTTATATTGATGTTCTTGAAGGAAACATCATTTGCATTGATTGTAGTGGCGGCTGAAATGTTGATGGTGGTAAGATTATCTCCGTTTTCGTCCACTTCGCCTTCAAAACTGATGGGAGTGTTCACTGATGTGGGCATCTCGACGTTGCCTGCGGGGAGCACGCACTCAACTGGGGTGCCTGCTGCGTCGCCGGTTGCATTGAGGACGCCGGTTATGGAACCGTAGACCTTAATCGAACCTGCACGGAGGGTAAGATTGCCGACGACGGCATCTTCTTCAATGATCAAGGTTGTGGGAGCCGTTGCAAAGTCGCCTTCGCCGATCCAGCTGCCGCTTGACACATACACCGTGGAGGATGTGAGGTTTGCTACGACCTTGGCCACGTGAGAGGCGAATATCTCTACCGTTTCAGGTTTGTCTCCGGATTCGGCGTACTGGATGGTTATCGTCTCGTTTGACACGAAATTCAGGCGGATCTGGACATTCTCCGTAGTGGCGGGAAGGGTGATTGTCGTTACGTTGTCACCTGCATCCTCGGGAGAAACCGCTATGGACGCGTAAGTATTTCCTGCGGCAAACAAGGTGTTGGCTTTGGCAATCGTGGTTTCGAGGTCTTCGTTGAATTCCGGAGTATAGAAAATCGGGTCAACAGTTATTTCGAAGACACTGGTGACGGTGAAGATGCGGCCGAGGATGTTGGTGCGGTAGTTGGCCATCAGGGGCACGTTGGCCACCTCACGGGTGAGTTCGATGGGTGCGCCGTTCTGGGTGGTATTCAGCGTCAGGGTCACGTCGGTGAGGGCCTTTTCATCGCCGGGGGCGAGAATGTAAGCCATTGCGACATAGTCGTAGGAGGTGCCGCTCACGGAAAGTTGATCGTCTGTGAAATGGGCTGCGGGAGTCATGGCGACTTCGGCAGCCTCGTCACCTACCTCCATGCCGAGGAAGTTCAGCTTCGTGGGAGCCATGAGCTTGTAGGAGGTCAGAAGGGCATCATCGGTAGCTATGCCGGACTTTGCAGCGTTGGTGAAATCGGGGGCGGGGGAACCCACATTGAGCTGGGCAAAAGGACGGTGGAGGGTGATGGACTCGCTGAACCCTTCGGTTACCGCCTTCTCCTCGTAGTAGCAGAAGGCGTCCCAGTCGTCATTGTTCATCATGTCAGTGGGATTTACGGTGAGAACGCCCGATTCTGCATCGATAAGAGCGGTGTATTGGCCGGACTTCTGTGCCCAGAATACGAACTTGTACGTAAGGCCCTTTACAAGGTCGACAGTTACGGTGGCATGTAAACCGGAGACTTCTACCGTCTGGTCCAGGTCCAGATGCTTGCCGTTGTTGTCATAGGCAAAGAACAAGAGTTGATTTACCGAACTGCCTGTGCTGACCGCCTTGGTGGCGGCATCGCCGGGCACTCTGACGGTGAAACTGGCCTTCACCGTTTCGGAAGAGGAGTCGGTGGCGACCATTTCCCTTGCGCAGCCGGCCGCGGCGAGGGCCGTGGCGACAGCTGCAAAAATGTAGAGTAACTTTTTCATAAAGTTTTTGTTTTTTCGGGAGGAGTCTCTACCCCCCCCCATTGTTAATTAATTGAGTTATAAGTATTTATGTTTTGTTCAACAATCTTCCAATCTTCTATGGTGCGGGTTTCGCCCGAGAAACTCACTCCGCATTTTATCATGGTCCGGCCGTCCGATGCGAACGGCAGGAGGTAGTCTTTTGAGTCTATCTGCGCCAGGGCCTCTTCCGCGCTGCCGTCCACCTTGAACTCGAAGGCGGTGACGCTCTCCGGGAGGCTGAGCACCATGTCCACCCTGCCCCGCGCTGTCTTCACCTGGGTGGATGCGAGCCTTGTACTGGCCGACGAGGCGAAGATCACATACATCAGCGTCTCGTAGAAACTCTCCTTGCGGAGCATCCTGCCGAATTCCGGGTAAGGGACGCCGGCAAGGAAAACCTTGATTTCCATGAGGGCCTTGTCATACTCTCCCGCACGCCACATGGAGACGAAGTTGTCTTTGACTCCCGTCACCTGCACGTCGTCTTTCCCTGTCACATAAGGGATGAGGTTCTTGGTGAGCCCCGTCCTCACTTCGGCATTGGGGATTGCAAGAAGATACCTCTCCGAATCCGGATTGAAATCCTTGATGGTGAGGTAACCGCTCTGGTAGAGCAGCGGCAGGGCCGTCTGCATGGCTTCGGTGGGCTGGCTGAAGGCGCTGCGGTCCACGGATGTGCCTTCGAGCGAAAGGATGTCCGTGCCGAAACGGCGCATCTGCCCGATGAGGAAGGTGGGGGTGCCGCTCTCGAACCAGTAATCCGCAAAATCCGCAGTGTCCAGAACCTTAAGGATGCTGAAGGGATTGTATATGTCCGGAGACTTGCCGCTGAAGTGATAACCGTCGTAGCGCTGCTTGAGGAGCGCACGGACGTCTTCCGCAGTGCGGCCGGTTTTTTCCGCCATGCGGCGGATGTGACCGTCGAACCCGGTGCGGAGTTCTTCCTCCGTGAAACCGCACAGGGAGGCGTATTCCTCCATCATCGAGATGTCCGTGAGGTTGTTCAGGGTGGAGAAGATGCTCAGCTGGCTGAACTTGGTGATGCCGGTGATGAAGACGAAACGGATATAATCCTCAAGGGCCTTCAGGGGTGCATAGAGCTCTTTGACAAGCGCGCGGACTCTCTCTTCTTCTCCGGAGCCCAGGACGTTCAGGACGGGGGCGTCGTACTCGTCGATGATTACGACGGCCTTCCTGCCCGTGGCGGCGTAAGCCTTCCTGACAATCTGTCCCAGACGGCTCTTGAGCGAAGTGCCGCCCGTGCCGTATTTCTGCTCATAGGGCTGGAGAAGAAGCTCACCGATATTGCTGGCCAGTTCATCGGAGCTCTCCCCTGCCGCAAGGGACATGTCGAGACGGATGACGGGATACTCCGTCCACTCCTTGTCCAGGGACTCTATGGCCAGCCCCTCAAAGAGCTCTTTCCGGCCCTGGAAATACGCTTCCAGAGTAGAGGCGAGGAGGCTCTTCCCGAAGCGCCTCGGACGGCTCAGGAACACCACGGGATACTGCTGCACCATGCGGTACATCAGACCGGTCTTGTCCACGTAGGCATAAGCTCCTTCAATGATTTCACTGAAGGACTGTTTGCCTACGGGCAGCCGTTTGAGTATGTTCCTGACTTCTGTCATTCTTACTTTCTTATATTTCTCTTCCCGGTCTTTCCCGGGGGTCTTGTCCCTACCCCTCAGTCGCTCCGCGACAGCTCCCCTGCAAAGGGGAGCAGACGCCTGCTTTTGCACAAAACAAAAGCGGTAAACTTCGTTCGTACTGTTTACCGCTCGAAAAATGTGTTCAAAAGCGCCCTATGTGACGCTAGTGGTCCACGACCCTCGCAGGGTATGCGCAAAATCGGCCTTTTTTGACTCTACCGGTCCACTCGAATGGACCTGTAGGAGCACCCTGCTTTTTCATTGTCGCTATTTCGGTGAATTCACCGAAATAGGAGGAATGTAGCTGAGAAGCATTTTTTGTCTATTTGTGGATGTCTATCAGAGGCTCACCCAGAGCTTCTGACAGTTTAGCAAGTGAAGAAAGCGTGTAGTTTGGGAAACCTCTGGTCCAGCGTGTAATCTGCGTTTCATTGCATCCGATTTTCTCCGCCAACTCTCTTTGTGTAATTCCTTCTCTCTTCAGAATCGAGTCAATCTTGTCGATGATTGCACAAGACCAGTCCATCTCACGCTTTACAGCCGGATCAACTTTCTCCAGCTGGGAATGGAACAGGTCATTTCTTTTCATAAAAAATACTCTTGTACAAACTAACCCTTTCCGACAGCTCCTGTAGACTCAATCCAGTTGGATACGCTCAAAGTAAACGTTGGCAAACCTGCTTCTTTTCTAAAGTGGTCAAATTCGACCACTTTAAAATCCGGGTTATAAAGCATCTCCCAAGTTCCCAGAAACTCCAAAGTGGACCTTGTTCTGAGCCAGTTCTTTATAATGTCTGCAGCTCTGACCTCATCTGACTTTAACTTTACGATGTCCGTCAGGCAAATGAAGTCTTCCTGGTTTGGCTTTTCGAAGATTGTAATCTCAACATCCTCGACCTTAATCTTCTTTGTAGGTGACATGATCTCTTCTGTTTTTCTTCTACAAATATAAGATATTTGTCCGAGAAATCCAAGCGGTAAACAGTATGTCAAAGAACTTTTGCGCCCCGGTCTCTCCCGGGGGGCACTGCGTCCCTGCAAAAGTGCCATGCGTGACGATAGTGGTCCACGACCCTCGCAGGGTATGCGCAAAATCGGCCTTTTTTGACTCTACCGGTCCACCCGAATGGACCTGTAGGAGCACTTCAATGCTTTTTCCAAGCGGTAAACAGTATGTCAAAGAACTCGTTCGTCCCGGTCTTTCCCGGGTGTCCTGGGCCCCGCCGGCAGGGTCAGCCGCCGGCGGATAATAATTAATTAACTGTCACGTTGGTCTTCGATGTATCCACCAGACCCTTGTGGCCGTTGTTGGTGCAACCGCTGACAGTAATTGCTGCAGTACAATCAACTTCAACGCAATTCTTATCAGCATCTGAGCCTACTTTGTTGAAAGTGCATCCTGTCACGTTAACTGTTCCGGTTGTATTATAAAGTTTCAATGCCTTTCCGTCCGTATTGAAGACGCAGTTTTCGAAAATCCAGGTACTATTACTTCCACGAGTCCACATAGCGTACTTATTACCGATACCGGCGCAGTCAAAAGTACTATTCTTGACAGTATATGTATGTCCGTTCTGGTTCCATAGACACTGGCTCTTCGTAAACACGCAATCCTCTATGAGAAGGCTATTTGCGTAGCAAAAACCTGCTCCATGTCTGGCATCTCCATTCGCATCTGTATCCTCACCAACAAGAACGAGATTCTTTACAGTCAAATCCAAATAACTGGAGCTATACGAGTGAGTCTCGCCATTAGCAGCATTATCCATTTGTACTGAGGCCATCTTATTGCCATCATAGTCACTGATACCAATAACACTCACAGTGACCACTCCGCTTGAACGGCCGGTTGAAATGATGTAGCTATCTCCCTTCACCATATAAAGCGTCAGGCTGGCTCCTTCAGCGGCAGCCGCTGTAAGTTGAGCGACGCTCTTGGGCGACAGGATAAGCTTGCCATCTTTCTCATAAATAATCTTTCCGCTCATATCCTCAAACTCTTCTGCCGAGAGTTGCGCACCTCCGTCTTTGTAGATCTTATAATCATCGGAAATTGAGCAGTTTAGAGTCTCTTCCCCATTGATGATCATGCGGATGTTCTCATAGGTGTTGGTCTCATCGGGGGTTGACCCCTTACCTATAATCTCTGCAGTTCCATCACCAATGGTATGATTATCAACGTCCACATGTTCCGAGAAAGCTACAAGAGTACCGTTTTTGACGGTATTGTTCTTAACATTCGCGGAATTGGCAATATAGCCGGCCAGTCCACCTATATGGCGATAACCAGTGATAGAGAAGTTGCTGACTGTATTGTTGGTAATAGTGCAGTCTCCATTAGCGTATCCTAATACACCACCGGTCTTGTCACCATTGTCATATTTTCCGGAACCTGAGAGTTCATCCACACTCGCCACTATTTCCACATCCTCAACAGTACATCCCGTAATGGTACCTTTGAAATATCCCGCAATGGCGGAAACCCGCCTGTTTCCATAAACTTTCGCGTTCTTTACGGTAACATTCTCAATTGTAGTCGCGACATTCTGGTTAGCCCCAAGAACAACGCCACAACCGGAAGCTGCATGAGAGGTAAGAGTATGAACTTCGGCTCCGTCTATAACGAGATTCTTGATAGTACATCCGTCATCGGCTCCAAAAAGACCGCCGCTTATTGCACCGGATACATTCACGTACAGATTGCTGATAGTGTGATTGTTTCCGTCAAAAGTGCCAACAAAAGACCTGGAGTCAGCCTTGAATCCAATAGGAGTCCACTCCTCGTTGTTCAGATCAATATCGGTATCAAGAATGAACGTTTTCCCGTCATAAATCGCCGCTCCATTCGCCGCATTCACAAGGTCACGGAAGCTCTCAAGACCGGTCTTGGAGAGGATTACATACTGTCCCTCGGCATTTACCGTTATACCTTCGGCAAGAACCTTGGTGACAGTCACATTGTTTGCAGTATTATTCTGCACCGTTCCGGAGATATAACGTCCTACGATTTCATTTGCATTGAAATCCTTGACTTCCTTATATTCGTGGCTCTGGTCGGCAATGATAGTGCTGTTCTCCACTGTATTGCCCTCTATAGTCACAGGGGATCCGTCGGGACTCTGCTGGCAAGCGCCGGCGATGCCGCCCACATCACGATAGGCCTTGACTGTAAGATTCTTTATAGTACAACCGGTAATCTTACTAGATGCATGCCAGTCTCCAGAGAACACCAAACCTGCAATCCCACCTGCCTGGTTCCCGTCATCGTAGCCATCAGCAGTGCTGCGAGGAACAGTAATCACGCTGCCACCGTCAACAGTACAATTTTCGAAAGTGACATTGTTGCTGTTGCCGATTATTCCTCCCACCTGATGCACGCCGCTTATGTGGACATTGGTCAGGGTAAGATTCTTAATGACTACAGGGCCTCCATAGGTGACAGCAAACAATCCCAAAGGAGTATCTTCAGTGGAAGTACACGTTAGATTCTCAATCTTGTGATCATTTCCATCGAAGGTCCCTTCGAAGGTTTTCTTGTGAGGACTTGCACCTTCAATAACCTCTGCTATTCCAATAGGTGTCCAGTTGGCAACACTGCTGAGATCAATATCGTTCTCAAGGATAACAGTAAATCCATTATAGGTGGTCCCACCATTTACCGCATCACGGAAAGCCTCAAGATCTTTGACCGTGGCAATGCAGAACGCTGCATCAGCGGCGGCTTCACCGGAAATGGTGCCGACTTCACCGTAAATCTTGGTGGTACCGGCATTCACAACGAGGTTGTCAACTTTAGCGGTGGCCTCGATGATAAGGGTGGTTGCCGCGGTCTTGAACGTACCGGTGTGGATATGGCTGCCGGCGGTAATGGTAACAGTCGTAGAAGTGAGATCTGCAACAAGAGCATTCACATCCTTTGCATAAATTTCGACCTTTGCAGGCTTGTCTCCTTCTGCATACTGGACAGTGATGGTCTTGTCGGTGGTAATATTGAGATTGAGACGGACTTCCTCTGTAGTCGCGGGAAGCGTAACGGTCGTTTCTCCACTTTCACCGGGTGCAAGATCTACGGTTACGGAAGTCTGGCCTGCAGCAAACAGGGTGTTGGCCTTCTCGATATTTGTTTCGAGGGTCTCGTTAATATCAGGAGTATCAAACCCTGGCACGACGTTCACCGTGAAGGTCATGTTGCCGGTGAAGATGTTGCCGAGGATGTTGGTGCGGTAGTTGGCCTGGAGGGGGATATTGGCAACCTCGCGGGTAATGGCATGGTCGACGCCGTCAACTTTGCCCTGGGCGGTGATGTTTATGGTCGCGTCGGAGGTCTGCTTGTCGCCGACGAGGACATAACCCATGGCGATGCGGTCGTAACCGGTCACGAAAGCGCTTTCCTCGGTCACGCGCGTCGCCTCTGCAAGAGTAATGTCTTCAGCGTCGCTCACTGTGCCGTCGAGGATATTGAGCACCTTATTTATGCCGGTGAGCTTGAGACCGGTGGTCATGTTCGCAACATCCAGGGAATATCCGGCGGCTACAAGGTCTGCAGCGCCGACGTTCACCTGTGCAAGGGGACGGACGAGGTCCACGCTCTTTGCAAGGTCGTTGCCGATGGTTTCAGTAAGGGTGGCGTAGAAAAAGTCTGCCGCGTCGTCATTGGCGTTTCCGTATGTTGCGGTAACGGTCTTGTTTGCAAGATCCACTGCATAAGGGCTGTTTGCAGCCTTTGCAATGAAGGCAAACTGATAGGTAAGGTCCTTGACCACGGGAACCGTGACTTTCCACTGGGGATTGCTGCCGGTTTTTTCGGCAGCCTCCGACAGGGCCTGGAGGTAATGCCCGTCCTGGTCGTAGACCGCAAAGGTGAAGTCCGTGGCTCCGGAGCCATCGCTGATGGTTTTGGTGGCAATGCCGGGGGCGGTCACCGTGAAGGTGGCGGTGACGGTGTCACCGGTCACCTCCGCAGGAGAGAACTCCCTGGCGCAGCCTGCAACCAAAACCATGGCTGCAAGAGCTGCAAAAGAATAAAATAACTTCTTCATAATTTATGTATATAAAACAATAGTTTTCACTATCTATCTTATTCTTCCATTGCCGACCGTTGTCTTCCGCCTCTCCCCTCTTTGGTACCCCCCGGGCCGGTCGGAGCCCGGAGGGGAAATAATCAGTTACTGCTAGTTGACTTTAAGATCATCTTGCGTTTGCCATGTTATCGTATCACAATCATCAGTATAAGTGATATTTGCAGTATCGATAAGATCCATCTTCTTCGTTGCGTAAGTAAATGCGACGGACTCACCGTTCAAACCGGTATTGCCCTTAACCCGTATAGCCACATTCGACAGCTTGGAACCGCTTCCGACGGAGAGAAGGTTCGAAACCGCATAATCCGTACTGGTAGGATTCGCCTGTACCTTATTGTTTACAAAATCGATCGTAGACGCATAACCGCCGCCCGTTCCGTAAAGCTGGACTGCATATCTTTCAATGCCGGAAATGGTGCAATTCTCAACATGGAGTGTGCCCTGCGACATCATGGGACGGAAATTCGTGGCCAAAGAACCGTCGAATACACAGTTGGTGACGGTCAGATGGTCATTTGACGAATTGGCGCCGTAAAGATAAAGGGCGGCGTAGTCTGTAGTAGATTTTATCAGGCAGTTGTCCGCCTCGATGCTGCCGTCATAACTTCCAACGATGGCTGTACTGGTTTTATTGTAATACTGATTGCTGTGCGTTGGAGCAGTATGATCATTCTGAAGCAACAGATTCTCAAACCTGATTGTCCTGTTGTTTGCAATAATCACCTTTCCGTCAATCTGTGCGTTCTTGTCGTTCATCGCCCTGAAGGTCAGGTTCTTCTGGACAACCAAATTGGCACCCGAATTATATCTTCCATCGGCAAGCAGAAGCGTCTCTCCGTCAAGGCCGGAACTGACTGCAAGCTGCAGCTGCGCATCGGTCTCAATCAGGTACTGCCCGTCGCGGTTCTGGATGAGGCCGTTCGCGAGCTTGATGAAGATGTTCACGTTGTCGACGGTGACATTGTCATCGGTGTCATACACGGTGGCATCCCACGGATAAGGAGTCTTGCCCCAGACCTTGGCGCCGACCTGGCCGCGGCCGACGTAGAGGGTGACGTCCTTGGCAAGGTTGCTGCCTTCGAACGTGGCGGTGGAAGGATCCAGCGCACGGCAGAGGAACGGGGCCGCGCCGATGGGATCGACACCGTCCCCGCCGGTTGCGGTAAGGACGCAGCCGGAAACCTCACAGTCCCTGAAGGTGATGTTGGGAGTGCCGCTGAACTCGCCGATACGGCCCACGAGGGCGCCCACATTGCACTTGGCAGTGAGAGTGCTGTTGGTCACCTTCACATTGTCAACCACCATGTCGCCGCCAATCCACTGGCCCACGAGGAGGGACGCATCCCAAAGATTGCTCTTGCCAGTAGCCGTCGCTCCGTCAAAGACGAGGTCCTTGACGGTAAGGACGCCCCCACCGGACACGCCGGCCCAGTCGAACAGACCGTTGGCCGTGCCCATGTTGGAAATGGTGTAGTTCTGGCCGTCGATGGTGAAGCCGGAGATATTCACTACATCGGGGTGACCGCTCTTTGAAGGCACCACCGCACCGGCGCAGTCTATATCGTTGTCAATGTACAGCGTCTTGGAGGCCAGCGGAGTGAAGCTCCCGCCGAAGAAGGCCTGCAGGCCGGCAGCGGAGGTGACGTGGTAATTGCCGTCGGTGTCCTTTATGAGTCCTTCGGCAAGGGCGAAGTAAGCCGTTACGCCAGTGGCCGTGTTGTTCTCGAAGGTGAGAGTGCCGGAGCCGGAATTGGCCAGGCGGCTGTAATAAATACCGGGAGTCCCCGGGCCCTTGTTCGTAGCATTGGACAGGTCGACACAGACCGTACCGTCAGTCAGGGTGTTGCCGGTGACGGTGCTCGTGTTGTAGAGCGTACCGGTCAGGCCGCCCACGTAGGCCGCTCCGGTTACCGAGAAGTTGGTAATGCTCGTATTGATTATGCTGCAAGAACTTTCGCGGAGGAAACCTACTACACCGCCCACGTTATGGCCATCCTTGCTGTCTGCAGGTATGGCCGTCACCGTGACGTTTTCGAGGGTGCAACCCGTAATGGTTCCGTAGGAATCACCGGTGAGTCCGCCTACATAGGCAAGGCCGGTTACTGTCGCGTTTTTGATGGTGACGTTGCTCTTTATCTTGCCCGAGCAGGTGCCTGCCAGGACGCCTGCACACTGGCCGGTGGTGTAAACTGTGGCCCCGTCGATGGTGAGGTCATAGACATTGCCGCCTGTGCCTGTATTGTTGCCGCCATAGAGAACACTGAAGAGACCCACGTTATTTGAGGTGGAATTGATCTTCAGGTTTTTGATTGTGTGGTTCTGGCCATACACCGTCCCGACAAACGTTGCGACAGGAGTCCAGTTGTCATAATCGGAGAGGTCAAGGTCCGCATCGATGTAGAGAGCCATGTAATCCTTTGCCTGATCTTCTGCATAGGAGAGGAACGGACTCAGGTTCTGGAGATGCTCGGGCCTTGTGACATGGGCTTCGACCACCACGGGGGCGTTGTTGTAGGTGCTGTAGAACTGGTTTATAAACCTTGAAGTGGTATAATCGAGATTCACATACACATGAACCGTTTCCTCATTGCCCTCACCTCTGCGAACGTAACCCACTGTACCTCCGGCAAGTTCGACGTTGCCCGCCTTGACATAGAGATTGTCAATATTGGCACCCTCGCCGACGACGAAGGTCGAGCCGCTGGTGGAGGAGTAGACGGTCGTATATGTGCCCTGCTTGAGGACTACATGGGCGGAAGGAGTGTTGATGGTAAGAGTGCTGAGGTTCACGCCCTCGGGAACTTCGATAATGATATCGTGGGCATAACCGTTGCCAGTATCCTCGTCCGTGACGGTAAGGGTGGTCACTCCTTCATTGAAAGTACCCAGGTTGAAGGTGAGGCTTGACGCGGACGTCCCGGTAGGAATGGTGATGGTATTGCCGTCAACCTCGGTAACCTCGTAGTTGAGATCAGTGGATTCTCCTTTGTCCGTTACCAGCTGAGCATTCAGTGCAGCGATGCCGCTAACGACCTCGGGAACCACATTATAATCTTCGGTAGGATTGCCGTCAACGTCGACAAACCCTGGCACGACGTTCACCGTGAAGGTCATGTTGCCGGTGAAGATGTTGCCGAGGATGTTGGTGCGGTAGTTGGCCTGGAGGGGAATGTTCGCGACCTCGCGGGTAATGGCATGGTCGACGCCGTCAACTTTGCCCTGGGCGGTAATGTTTATGGTGGCGTCGGAGGTCTGCTTGTCGCCGACGAGGACATAACCCATGGCGATGCGGTCGTAACCGGTCACGAAAGCGCTTTCCTCGGTCACGCGCGTCGCCTCTGCAAGAGTAATGTCTTCAGCGCCGCTCACTGTGCCGTCGAGAATATTGAGCACATTATTTATGCCGGTGAGCTGGAGACCGGTT
>FLNX01001349.1_pt1 | contig 14610 bp, 14 predicted proteins | sample 1140341 | NCBI WGS metagenome assembly FLNX01 (sample SAMEA3878208, study PRJEB12797) | bioreactor metagenome | biome: Moose rumen | place: Sweden | collected 2011-10
TCATAGGTCTTCCTACCCATGCCTGTGGCGTTTCCAATCCTAAGATATAGGCTACGGTGGCAGCCACGTCATATTGCATCATGGCATCCGTCATCTGGAAACCCTGGCGTATGCCCTTGCCATAGGCGATAAACGGTGAGAGCATCTCATCCAGCGTTATGCCCCCGTGTCCCTTGTCTATGCCTCCATGATCGGCTGTCAGCACGAAGATGGTGTCATCATAGATGCCCGCCTCCTTGGTCGCCTCTATCAGTTGTGCGATGCACTCATCTAGAATGGTCTCGAAGGCATAGTACTTCTCTGTGTACCATCCGTAGGTATGCCCCGTCTCATCCAGTCCGCCAAAGTACACGGCAAAGAGCGTAGGTTTCTCCTCCTTGATCACCTTCACGGCCTCTTTCACATAGTCCAATGGGTCGCCACAGTCCTCTCCAAACTCCTTGCCATAGCCTGCATGATCAAGTTGCAACACATGATCCACTGCCAGCGTGTCTATCACGTACTTGATGCCGTCCCAGTCGAAGATAGCTGCCGTCTTGCTCTCTGGCTGCTTCTCCTTCAGTATGGAGAAAATAGTAGGAAATATGCCATGTTCATTCGTCACAGACGATGGAATCTCAGGCACCTTGCTGCCCCACGTCGTATAGCCGTGGCTCTCTGTGCCCACCCCCATGAAGTTGGATGCCCAGTTGATGGCCGAAGCCGAAGGCAGCACCGAGCGTTTCTCCAGCGTATAGCTGCCCTCCGCCATCAGCTTGCCCTTTACGGTAGGCATGTTAGCCTGCGCCATGCTTTTCGCTGCCCAGCCGTCTATACCTATCATAATCACATGCTTCGCCTTCGCGCTGCGTTTCACTTCCTGTTGGCCGCAAGATGCCAGCACCAGTCCCAAGAGGGCTATCAAAGTCCATGCAAAGTTTCTCATAGTAATATTGTTTTTCGTTTTAATTGTTGCAAAGATAATGGAAATCCTTTTTGATTGTAATATGTGTGTGCATTTTTATACAATCCTCTCTTATTTTTTTTCATTTCAGTTTATTCTAAGAATATACATACACGCTTTATCAATTAGAGATTCTTTTAGGAGAGATTGAGGAATAAAAAAGGCAGCTATCGTTGTGATAGCTGCCTTTTCTGAGGTGATCCGCTTGGGGCTCGAACCCAAGACCCCAACATTAAAAGTGTTGTGCTCTACCTGCTGAGCTAGCGGATCTCCGCTTGTCGATTATTAAATCGGGTGCAAAGATAGGCACTTTATTTGAATTAGCAATGCTTTTGGTCAAAATTATTTATCTGCCTCGGCTGGGGGCAGGACTTCCAGTTGCCGCCTGTGCTCCCGATTGATGACGTATTTCTGGTAGTACGACAGCAGGAGGGTGGTCATAGGCAGGGCGATGATCATACCCATCACACCCATCAGTGAACCCCACACGGAGAGGGAGAGCAGGATGATGGCGGGGTTGAGGCCCGTGACCTGTCCCATGATCTTAGGAGTGAGGAACATGTCCTGTATGCCTTGCACCACGGCAAAGACGATGAAGCAGAACAACAGGATGACCCAGAAATTCTGCCCCGTATCAGCGGCATGCAGAATGGCCAGGATGATGGTGGGGATGAAGCCCACGATCTGGAGGTATGGCACCATGTTGAGCAGGCCGATGAAGAGTCCCAGCGGAATGGCCAGGGGCAGACCTACGATGAGGAAGCCGATACTGAACAGAATGCCCACGCTGAAGGCCACCATGGCCTGCCCGCGGAAATACTTGTTCATACTATCGCTGATATCCTGCATGAGCTTGATGCTGAGAGGGCGGTAACGCGTGGGCACAAGGTTTGGCCAACCGTTGGAGATGGTCTCATAGTCGAGCAATATAAATATGGTGTAGAGTATTACCATGAGCAGGGAGATGATACTGAACACGACGCTTACCGCATCAGTGACCACGTTCCAGACGTGAGGCAGGGCTTCGCGCACCATGTGCTGGAACTCCTGCTTGTCGAGCAACTTCATGATCTGGCTGGCTCCGATATTCTCTTGGATAAACTGGTTGATGATGGCAGGCACACGGCTGGCGGTCTCGTTGGAGGTGAAGTATTCCACAATCAGGTCTTTCACACGCGCAAACTCAGAGATGATGGGCGGAAGCAGCAAGATGGTGGCCAGAGTGAGCACCAGGGCAATGAGTAGGAACGCAGCCAAGATGGCCAGTACACGGTACTTGAGACGCAGCTTGTATTGGAAGTATTTCACCATCGGGAATATGAGGTAGGCGATGAGCCATGCCAGGAAAAACGGCACCAATACATTGCTGAGTCGGTAGAGCAGCATCAGGAAGCCCGTCACCAATGCCAGGCCGATGACGCTACGGATAAACAGGTCGAATGTGATTTTCTTGCGTTCCATAACACTTTTGTTTAGTCTTTGTTGTTGATAGCTTCTTGGTAGCAATGGCGGCATAGGGGCTCATACTCTTGCGTCTCTCCAAGCAATACCCGCTTCTCATCGTTCACCTTGCGGTGGGAGTACATGGCCAAGTCGCCACACTTCACGCAGATAGCATGTACCTTGGTCACATCATCAGCAATGGCCATCAAGCCAGGCATAGGGCCGAAAGGCACCCCACGGAAATCCATGTCGAGTCCTGCTATGATGACACGCACCCCGTTGTCTGCCAGACGGTTGCACACATCTACCAGACCCATGTCGAAGAACTGTGCCTCGTCAATTCCCACCACGTCGATATCCGACGAAAGCAGCAGGATGCTGGCCGAAGAATCGAGTGGGGTAGAGACGATGCTGTTGCTGTCGTGGCTCACCACTTCCTCCTCGCTGTAGCGTGTATCAATGGCAGGCTTGAAGATTTCTATCTTCTGCTTGGCAAACTTCGCACGCTTCAGGCGGCGTATCAGTTCCTCGGTTTTTCCGGAGAACATGGAGCCGCAGATCACCTCTATGCGCCCACGACGGCTGGTCTCATGTATTCTGTCTTCTGAAAATAAATCCATTTTAATACGTTTTGTAATGCAAAGATATGTGAGTTTTTGTAAACTTCTAATGATTTACCATAAATTATTTCTAACTTTGCCGCGGATTTTAAAGTGAATAGCATGGATAAAGGAATGCTCTACATCGTGCCTACGCCCGTTGGCAACATGGAAGATATGACCTTCCGCGCCATCAGGGTGCTGAAAGAAGCCAGCGTGATACTGGCGGAGGACACGCGTACCAGTGGCAATCTGCTGAAGCATTTCGAGATAAAGAACGCCATGCTCTCCCACCATAAGTTCAACGAGCACCAGACGGTGGAAGGACTGGTGAAGCGCATAGAGGCGGGAGAGACGGTGGCCTTGATCTCGGATGCAGGTACGCCTGGCATCAGCGATCCTGGATTCCTACTGGCACGTGAGTGCGTGCGGGCAGGCATCGAGGTACAGACATTGCCAGGAGCCACAGCCTTTGTGCCTGCTTTAGTGTCATCGGGACTGCCGTGCGACAAGTTTTGCTTCGAGGGGTTCTTACCTCAGAAGAAGGGCAGGCAGACGGCCATCAAGTCGCTCGAAGAGGAGACGAGGACGATGGTCTTTTACGAATCGCCCTATCGACTGCTGAAGACATTGACCCACTTTGCCGAGGTGTTCGGGGCAGAACGCCAGGCCTCTGTCTCCAGGGAGATCTCCAAGGTACACGAGGAAACTGTGCATGGGAGTCTGGCAGAGCTGGTGGCACACTTCACTGCAAATGAACCACGCGGGGAGATAGTGATCTGCGTGGCAGGTAAAGAAAAGTAGATAACAAACTAAATGTTTAAAAGCTTATGAAAAAGTTAGTATTTATGGTGGCATGCATCTGCGCAGGTTTCTTGGCATCATGCGACCAACTTGGCGGAAAATCAGACATCTTGAAGGCAGAGAATGACTCACTGCTGACCGTCCTCTCACAGCGTAACGCTGAACTTGATGAAATGATGGGTACTTTCAACCAGATAACCGAAGGTTTCAGACAGATCAACGAGGCAGAGAACCGCGTGGATCTGCAAACCAACAGACTCGGTGAGGGTTCTACCGATGCCCGTGTCCGCATTGCTCAGGATATAGAGTTCATCCAGAAGCAGATGAAGGAGAACAAGGAGCAGATAGCAAAGCTGGAAGGTATGCTGAACAGCAGCCGCAATCAGAGTGCACAGCTGAAGAAGGCTGTGGAGTCACTGAATCAGGAACTGGAGACACGCGCACAGCGCATTGAGGCTCTGCAGGCAGAACTGGCAGAGAAGGACATCCGCATCCAGGAGCTGGATGAGGTTGTGGCTGACCTCAGTGCTGATAAGGAGGCGCTGATTGTGGAGACTCAGGAGCAGCAGAATACGCTGAATCAGCAGGATCTGGACTTGCATAGGGCTTGGTTCGTGTTCGGTACCAGAAAGGAACTGCGCGAGGAGAACATTCTGACAGATGGCGGCTTCCTGAGAAAGGATAAGGTGCTGTCTGAAAGCGACATCAACAAGGATTATTTCACGGAGATTGATGTTCGCACCACGAAGGAAATCAGACTGTATTCTAAGTCGGCCGATGTCCTGACTACCCATCCTACAGGCTCTTATTCACTGGATAAAGACGGCGAAGGCAATCTGACCCTGCATATCACCGATGAGAATACGTTCTGGAGCGTATCTCGCTATCTGGTTATTCAGGTGAAGTGATTTTGGTTTAGAGTTTAGGGTTTAGAGTTTAGTGTTAAGAGCTGCAAATGCAGTACTTTGGTGAAATCCTTTCGCTGGTCGTAGCGTTTTCGTGGACCATTACGGCGCTTTGTGCAGAGGTAGCGAGCAAGAGGCTCGGCTCTCTGCAGCTGAATGTCATCCGTCTGACGCTATCGTTGATATTGTTAGGGGCAACCTTGTGGATCACCACAGGTGCCCCTTTTCCTCTTTTCGCAGGGAGCAAGGCTTGGCTATGGCTGATCATGTCGGGCTTGGTGGGGTATGTCTTCGGAGATTACTGCCTGTTCAATTCCTACGTACTGATAGGTTCTCGTTTCGGGCAACTCTTCATGACCTTGGCACCTTTGGCAGCAGCACAGTCGAGTTGGGTACTGCTGGGTGAAAGCCTGTCGCTGAAAGCTTGGCTTGGTATGCTGGTCACTATCACGGGTATCGGCATGTCTGTCTTAGGTAAGGGCGGCGATGAGCATCATAAGAAGATAGAGCTGAAGCTCCCCATAAAAGGCGTAATCTTCGGCATCGGAGCTGGTATCGGGCAAGGTTTAGGACTAGTACTGAGTAAGGTGGGCATGGGATTCTATGAGCAGGATATCCCCATGGGAAACGAGATGATGACTACCATGATGCCCTTTGCCTCTACCTTTATCCGTGCCGTGGCTGGAAGCTTGGGCTTTCTCCTTGTGATGGGACTTAGCAGAAAGTTCTACACGCTCCCTATAGCTCTGAAAGACAGCAAGGGCATGAAGGCAGCCATAGGTGCCACACTTACAGGACCGTTTATCGGCGTTTCTCTGTCGCTGATGGCGGTGCTCTATACGGAGGCAGGCATTGCTTCTACCTTGATGGCCCTCACGCCTGTGCTCATTATCTGGCCAGCACACCTGCTTTTCAAGCAGCAAATCCGTACGTTGGAGGTGATAGGTGCCGTGGTCAGTGTGATAGGTGCTTCATTGTTTTTCTTGTAAGAGGCATTTAGCCTTGATAGTTCCAGAATTTTCACTATCTTTGTCGCTCCAAACAAGTAGTGTATGAAAGAATTCGTAATCTCTGAAGTAAAGTCGGAAACCGCAATACTGGTGGGTTTGATTACCAAGAAGCAGGATGAACGAAAGACCAACGAATACCTGGATGAACTCGCCTTTCTGGCAGAGACAGCAGGTGCGGTAGTGGTGAAGCGTTTCACGCAGAAACTGGATCAAGCGCATCAGGTGACCTATATAGGTAAAGGTAAGCTTGAGGAAATCAAGAACTACATCCTTGCCGAGGAAGACGAGGGACGTGAGGTCGGTATGGCCATCTTCGACGATGAGCTTTCTGCCAAGCAGATTCGCAACATCGAGATGGAGCTGAAGATCAAGATTCTGGATCGCACCTCGCTTATCCTCGATATCTTTGCCATGCGTGCACAGACAGCCAATGCCAAGACGCAGGTAGAGCTGGCGCAATACAAGTACATGCTGCCGCGTCTGCAGCGCCTCTGGACACACTTGGAACGTCAGGGCGGTGGTTCTGGTGCCGGTGGCGGTAAAGGTATGGTGGGTCTGCGTGGTCCTGGTGAGACGCAGTTGGAGATGGACCGCCGTATCATCCTCAGCCGTATGTCTTTGTTGAAGGAGCGCTTGGCGGAAATCGACAAGCAGAAGAGCACACAGCGCAAGAACCGCGGGCGCTTGATACGTGTGGCCTTGGTGGGTTATACCAATGTGGGTAAATCTACGTTGATGAATCTGCTGGCTAAGAGTGAAGTATTTGCGGAGAACAAGCTTTTTGCTACATTGGACACCACGGTGCGCAAGGTAATCATAGAGAACTTGCCTTTCCTTCTGAGTGATACAGTGGGATTCATACGCAAGCTTCCTACCGACTTGATAGATTCCTTCAAGAGCACCCTCGATGAGGTGCGTGAGGCCGACTTGTTGGTGCATGTAGTGGATATCTCCCATCCTGATTTCGAGGAACAGATAGAGGTGGTAAACAAGACATTGGCAGAGATAGGGGCAGGAGGCAAGCCGACGATGCTGCTGTTTAACAAGATAGATGCCTATACTTATGTTAAGAAGGATGAAGATGACCTCACACCCCGCACCCGTGCCAACTGGACGCTTGAAGAACTGATGCACACCTGGATGGCTAAGATGGAAGACAACTGCATGTTTATCTCTGCCCGTGAGAAGACGGGGATAGATGCTTTCCGCGACGTGCTTTACGAACGTGTGAAGGAGCTGCATGTGCAGAAATATCCGTACAACGACTTCCTGTTTCAGAAATACGATGAGGAATTGAGAATTGAGGATTAAGAATTCTCAATTTTCCATTTTCAATTCTCAATTATAAATACTATCTTTGTCGGAAGAAGGCAATATTAACTTTAAATACTAATGTAATTATGGCTAAAACACCTGATTTTAAGTATGCTCCCATGTTCCAACTGGGTAAGGATACTACAGAATACCGCCTGCTTACGAAAGAAGGCGTAAGCGTAGGCGAGTTTGAGGGACACAAGATTCTCAAGGTCAGCAAAGAGGCTCTGACACTGCTTGCACAACAGGCATTCCACGACTGTGAGTTCATGCTGCGCCGTGCGCACAACGAGCAAGTGGCAAAGATTCTGAAGGATCCTGAGGCTTCTGAGAATGATAAGTATGTGGCTCTCCAATTCCTTCGCAATGCAGAGGCTTCTGTGAAGGGCGTGCTTCCTTTCTGCCAAGATACGGGTACGGCCATCATCCACGGAGAGAAGGGTCAGCAGGTCTGGACGGGCTTCGAGGATGAGGAGGCACTGTCACGTGGTGTGTACAATACCTATGTGAACGATAATCTGCGCTATTCTCAGAATGCCCCATTGAATATGTATGATGAGGTGAATACACGCTGCAACCTCCCTGCTCAGATCGACATTGAGGCTGTGGAAGGTGCTGAGTATCGTTTCATCATGGTGGCTAAGGGTGGAGGCTCTGCCAATAAGACCTACTTCTACCCCATGACCAAGGCTACCATCCAGAATGAGGGTACGCTGCTCCCATTCCTCGTAGAGAAGATGAAAAGCCTGGGTACTGCTGCATGCCCGCCTTATCACATCGCGTTCGTTATCGGTGGCACCAGCGCAGAGAAGAACCTGCTCACTGTGAAGTTGGCTTCCATCAAGTATTATGACAACCTACCTACAACGGGTGATGAGACTGGCCGTGCCTTCCGCGATGTTGACTTGGAGAACAAGTTGCTCGAAGAGGCTTACAAGATCGGTCTTGGCGCACAGTTTGGTGGTAAGTACCTGGCACATGATATCCGTGTGATCCGTCTGCCTCGTCATGGCGCTTCTTGTCCTATCGGTATGGGCGTGTCTTGCTCTGCCGACCGTAACATCAAGGCTGTCATCAATGAGGATGGTGTTTGGTTGGAGAAGATGGATGAGAATCCTACAGAACTGATCCCAGAAGAGATGCGTAAACCTGGTGAGGGTGCCAAGGGTGTGGAGATCGACCTCAACAAGGGTATCGACTTCGTGCGTGGTGAGCTCTCCAAGTATCCTGTAAGCACACGTGTGAACCTGAAGGGAACCATCATCGTGGCACGTGATATTGCTCATGCTAAGCTGAAAGCACGTCTGGATGCTGGTGAGGACCTGCCTGCATACTTCAAGGATCATCCTATCCTCTATGCCGGTCCAGCCAAGACTCCAGAAGGCTATCCTTGTGGTTCTATGGGCCCAACGACTGCCAACCGTATGGATCCATACGTGGATGAGTTCCAGGATCATGGAGGCTCTTTGGTGATGATTGCCAAGGGTAACCGTACGGATGTAGTGACAGAGGCCTGCAAGAAGCACGGTGGTTTCTATCTGGGTACCATCGGCGGTGTAGCTGCTGTATTGTCACAGAGCAGCATCAAGAGCATCGAGTGTGTGGAATATCCAGAACTGGGTATGGAAGCTATCTGGAAGATCGATGTAGAGGACTTCCCTGCATTCATCTTGGTAGATGATAAGGGCAACGACTTCTTCAAGCAACTGAAGCCTTGGTGTCCTAAGTGCAAGTAAGATCATCTGATGATATTAATGACGGTTGTGGGGTTCGCCTTGCAACCGTCTTTTTTATGCCTTGAAAGCTTGTGACTTCAGATGAGGCAGACGTACATAGAGCACCACCCCTCGGAAAGCTAAGTAGGCATTGTAGGCTAACCACAAACCGTGATTGCCCAGGGTATCCCTTAGCAGGAAATAGAGTAGGAAGAACAGCAGGGTGGAGAGGAATACGGAGAGCAGCATGTCTCTTGTGGCGGTGGCGCCTATGAAGATACCATCGAGGATGAAGGCAGCAGCTCCCGTGATGGCCACAAAGGCAGCACCATATAGGTAAGTCTGCGCCGTAGTGATGACTTCCTGCTCGTTGGTCAACAGAGTCAGGATGCCATGCCCAAAGAAAAAGTAAACCACCGTGAAGAGCAGCGAAACCAGCAGGCTCCAGAAAACCAACCTTCGAAGCATCTCATCGAAGGCCGTGCGATTCTGGGCTCCGATGAAGCGACCGCCTAAGGCTTCACCAGCAAAGGCGAAGCCATCCATCACATAAGAAACCAGCAGATAGAGTTCCATCAAGATGGTATTGGCAGCCAAAATCAACTCTCCTTGACGCGCCCCTGCAGAAGTAAAATAGAGCATCACGGCCACTAAGCAGAATGTGCGGAGGAAGATGTGCTTATTGACGTTGAAGAAGCGCACCACTTCCTCACGCTTCCAGATGGCATGTGGCATGACGAACTTCCTCAGGCGTAGGTAGTAGCGCAGCCAGAACCCTATTCCGATGAAGAGGCCAGCATACTGTGCCGTAACTGTTCCTAATGCCACACCTTCCACTTTCATGCCAAGGCCAAAGACCAGTGTCACACTGGCGATGATGTTGATGATATTCTGGGCGATGGCCACCACCATCGGTGCGCGGGTGTTCTGCATGCCGATAAACCATCCCGTGAGGCTGTAGAGTGCCAGCATCGCAGGGGCTCCCCAGATGCATATATTATAATAGGTGACGGCCAATTGATACACTTCGGCTTCAGGACTGATAATGCGGTAGATAAGTTCGCGCAGGGGATATTGCAGCAATAAGAGTAGGAGGGCAATGCCAAGTCCGATGCTGATGGAACGCAGCAAGATGTGCATCACTTCGGGCATGTCCCTTCTTCCCAGTGCTTGGGATGTGAGGCCGCTGGTACCCATGCGCAGGAAGGCGAAAATCCAATAGAGGATGTTGAACGCCATGCCTCCCACGGCAATGGCTCCGATGTAGTTAGCACTTCCCATGTGTCCCACGATTGCCACATCAACCAGTCCTAAGAGCGGCACCGTGATGTTGGAGAGGATGGAAGGCAGCGCCAGATTCAGTATTTGCTGGTCTCGGAGCTTCATGGGATGATGAATTGCACTTCCTTGAAGAGATAGCTGCGCTCCTTTCCTTCGGTATCCAGCAGATGCAGTCTTCCGTCGGGTTCCACGCGCAAGATACTCGCATGGAAAAGCCCTTGCGCATCACGGAAAGGATACACCCCTTCACGTCGATAGAGACTCTGGTTGTACTTCTCCGTCAGGTATTGCGTGAAAGCCTCAGAGTCATGCTTCAGGTGCTTGTAGTAACGAGACACGAAAAGCAGCACGTCCGTCAGCACGGCATGCAGGTCTTCTTCCTGCCCTGTAATCTGAGAGAGTGAAACAGGATTAGGCGCATCACTGAGGAAGGCTTGTTGGTTGATATTCAGACCGATGCCTGCAATGCAACGCGCCACGCCTCCTTCGGCATTCAGCACATTCTCGATGAGCATGCCACAGATTTTCTTATCCTGCCAATAGATGTCGTTTGGCCACTTCACGCTCACATCGGAGATGCGGCAATCCAAGGCCTCCTTCACGCTGAGGGAGATGATTTCGGAAAGAATAAACTGCTCGCGGGCTTTCACAAAATCGGGATACATCACGAAGCTGAAGAGCAGATTCCTGCCTTTCTCGCTTTCCCAACTATTCCCCCGCTGTCCCTTTCCTGCCGATTGGAAATCGGCCACGACGGTGCATAGCTCTGGCACCATCTCATCGCTGTCGCAGAGAGCCGTGAGGTAATTGTTCGTAGAGTCGGTCTCGTCCAAGCAGATGAGGCGGAAGGGAAATATGGCGGGATCTGGTTTCATTTTTCTTACTCCTATATTATATAAGGTAAAACGCATCCTTGATGTGCTCTATCTGGAAATGGTCGGCATTGCCCACCACGGTGATGATGTCGAAGCGCAAGGCACAATCCAGGGAGTACTCCTTGATGTAGGCATCCGTGGCACGGATGATATGGTGCTTTTTAAGTCCGTCAACAGCCTCATAAGGTTCCTGCACCTCTGTGTTGCTTCGTGTCTTCACTTCCACGATGACGAGCATATTGTCTTTCGCAGCCACGATGTCCAGTTCCAAATGGCCCTTTCGCCAGTTGCGATGCCTGATGAGGTAGTCGTGCCTTTCCAGGTATTTCACGGCTGCGTCCTCTCCAGCTTTTCCTAAGACATTGTGTGCTGCCATACAGATGCGTTACTTTTTCGCTGTAAAATTACGCTTTTCTTTCCTAATAAGGAAGATTTTTGTAATTTTAGGGCACGAAAAACAGAATTACACGCTTATGGACGACAATTACTACATGAAGCAGGCATTGGCAGAAGCCCGCAAGGCGGAGGCCGAAGATGAGATTCCCATCGGTGCCGTGATAGTGTGCAGGGATCAGATCATTGCACGTGCGCACAACCTTACGGAAACCCTTACTGATGTGACGGCGCATGCGGAAATGCAAGCCATCACGGCGGCTGCCTCTACCTTGGGAGGTAAGTACCTGAACGACTGCACGCTCTATGTCACGGTGGAGCCTTGTGTGATGTGCGCGGGAGCCATAGCATGGTCGCAGATGGGACGCTTGGTTTATGGTGCCAGCGATGAAAAGCGTGGCTATACCGTCTTCGCGCCACAGGCTTTGCATCCAAAGACACAAGTTACCAGTGGTGTGATGGCAGAAGAGTGCGTGCAATTGATGAGGGATTTCTTCCAAAAAAAGCGCTGAAAAACCACGATGCTTTCGTTGGTGCTCACGATGCTCATCGCTGTGAGCAAAAATGTTCACAGTTGTGGGCATAAATATTCATAGCGGTGGAGATTTTCAGACTTCCTCGTAATCGGTATATTCCCCTTCGTCTTTTGAGAAGATTTTAGGCCTCTTGCTGCTGAGGTCCTCCTTGTTGCGTGAGAGTTGCTCGTTTTCCTTTTTGCGCTGTTGAGGCTTCGTATCAAAGCCGAGGATGCTTTTGAAGAAACGAATCATGGAGCCAAATCCGAAGAGGATGCCCGCTATGAGAATGGTGATGAGAAATCCTAACAGTTTCATGAGGCTTTGCGTTGAGTGATGAGAGACAACAGAATAAACCAAACGACGATGAGGGCAATGCCTACGATCTCGAACATAGCCAACAGCAGCAGGCATCCGAAGAGGAAGATGAAGCGCACCTTATTGTCTGCCCATGTGAGGTTCTTGAACTTCAGGGAGAACATCGGAATCTCGGATACCAAGAGCCAGCAAGACACGGCTATCAGAATGATAATCAGCAGGGGCGTGAGCTGAAAAGACATCAGCATCTCATCGCCTCCCACAATCAAGGCTCCCCAAAACAGCGCATTGGCAGGCACTGGAAGACCAATGAAAGAGGTCGTCTGACGCGTGTCGTTATTGAATTTTGCCAATCTCAAAGCAGAGAAAACAGCAATCAAGAAGGCGATGTAGGGCACATAAGCGATGAAGGGCGCCATGGAGTAATAGTTCTGCAGCCAAATCTGCAGCCATCCGAAGACCATAGAGGCAGGCGCAATGCCGAAGGTGATGTCATCTGCCAGAGAATCAATGTCTTTTCCGATGATGGAATGCGTATCAAGCAGGCGTGCAGCCATACCGTCGAAGAAATCGAACGCTGCTCCTAAGATAATGAAGATCAATGCCCATTCAAAGTTCTGCATGAAGCCATGATAGGTAGCCACACATCCGCAGAAAAGATTCATGCAGGTGATGGTGTTCGGGATGTGCTTGGTGATTCTGTTGGCCATGATGCTGAATTTTAGAGGTGTGCAATGATGGTTTCGTTGCCAGTAGTCGATTGTCCCATGCTCACTTCGACCTTAGTGCCGAGAGGCAGGAACAAATCCACGCGGGAACCAAACTTGATGAAACCCAGATGCTCGTCGATGTAGCAGTCGTCACCCTCCTTGGCATACGTCACGATGCGACGCGCTACGGCACCCGCTATCTGCGTAGCCATGATTTCTATGCCGTTAGGCATCTCCATCACCACACTGGCACGCTCATTGTCGGTGCTCGACTTTGGCAGCCATGCCGCCATGTAGCGACCGTTCTGATGCCATACCTTCTTCACCGTTCCATCCACAGGGAACCAGTTGGCATGCACATTCCACAAGCTCATGAAGATGGAGACCTGCAAGCGGCGGTCGTGGAAATACTCATTCTCCTCCACTTCCTCGATGGCTACTACCTTTCCATCAGCAGGTGCCACGATCACGTCCGTGGTGTCCTTTCCGAACATACGGATAGGGCAACGGAAGAAGTTCACCAAGATACCATAAACAATGATGCTGATAGCTCCGATGATATAAAAAGGAATCATGCTCTTGAAACCATAGAACACCAACGTATTGAGTAAAATGAAGAAGATGAGTCCACCAATCAATGTATGGGTGCCTTCACGGTGTATGCGTATTTTTTTTAGTCTTTTGAGACGAGCCATTTATCTTATCTTTTTGTTTTGATTTAGTAAGCACCTGCAAAAATAGCGTATTTTTAAGAACAATCCAATTTTAATAGAAAGAAATATGGGTGTTGATAACTTTTAGCGAAATATTTTTGAAACGTCTAAAGTAGATTGTAACTTTGGGGATTGAAATAGAAAAGATTTTCCGATATGCAAGATTTTGTTCATCTACACGTGCACTCCCAATACTCACTGCTCGACGGACAGTGCAGTATCAAGAAGATAGTGGATAAGGCGATAGCCAACGGTATGCGTGGCATGGCCCTTACTGATCATGGCAACATGTTTGGCGTAAAGGAGCTGCACGACTATGTGGGAGGTATCAATAAGAAGAGGAAGAAAGAGGGATTGGAGCCTTTCAAACCTATCTTCGGATGTGAGATGTACGTTTCAAAGTACGGTCCTAAGGAACAAAAGAACGGCAAGCAAGACCAGAGTGGCTATCACCTGATAGTCTTGGCGAAAAACTACCACGGCTATAAGAATCTCATCAAGTTGGTGAGCAACGCTTGGGTAGATGGCTACTACATGAGGCCTCGTACTGATCGTGCCGATTTGGAGCGCTATCATGAAGACCTTATCGTATGCTCCGCCTGTGTGGCAGGAGAGGTGCCTAAGAAAATCCTTGACGGTGATATGGAAGGGGCACGCGAAGCCATCGAGTGGCATAAGCGTGTGTTTGGTGATGATTACTACCTGGAGCTTCAGCGTCATGAAGTAAAAGACCCGCAGCAACGCGCCAATAGGGAAACCTATCCGATGCAGCAACGTGCCAATAAGGTACTTATCGAGTTGGCAAAGGAATACGGCATCAAGTTGGTTTGCACCAACGACTGCCACTTTGTGGATGAGGATAACGCTGAGGCACACGACCATCTGCTCTGTCTTTCTACAGGTAAGGATTTGGACGATCCTACACGTATGCTCTACACCAAGCAGGAGTGGTTTAAGACCCGTGAGGAGATGAATGCCATCTTCGCGGATATCCCTGAAGCCCTCTCCAATACCCTTGAGATATTAGATAAGGTAGAAATCTACAGCATCGACCATGACCCTATCATGCCTT
>FLNX01002956.1_pt1 | contig 14587 bp, 13 predicted proteins | sample 1140341 | NCBI WGS metagenome assembly FLNX01 (sample SAMEA3878208, study PRJEB12797) | bioreactor metagenome | biome: Moose rumen | place: Sweden | collected 2011-10
TTAGCGTGTTTTCTCTTCTTGGTTGTTCGCCATAAACGTGACTTCGCTCCCTGCCGTCTTGTTTCACAAGCCGCTCCGGAGCTGCGCACTCAGCTCACAATCCGCTTTCTTTGGTTTCGTTTCTTTCTCTTTTCATCGCAAGAAAAGAGAAAGAAATGAACATACAGATAATATTATTTATGTAAGTAATTTATGAGCATTTTACTGTAAAATAATATATGATTCTCAAACATCATTTCAAATTTTAAAACAGCAGTTAAATCTGAACCCTTATAAGACTGTTTACGCAAAGAATAGTATCATCATTATTAAGAATATCAATAACCCTGCGCATATCCTTTTCTCTGCAAAGCTCTGTAATAACGGTAATTTCTGCACTGTTATCTTCGACTACTTCTTTTTGGACAATGCTTGCAAGACTGATATTGTTTTCTTCACAGGCTTTGCCAAGTCTGCCTATAACCCCGAGTTTATTATTAGCACTGATTGATAAATAGTATTTATTTGAAGTATCTTCAATATCGATCATTTGGGCATTTTCACTATGGTTACATCTCATCATCGGCAAAATATAATCAGATATACCTATTTCTGAAACTATTGCAAGAATATCACCCACAACAGAACTTGCCGTCGGAAATTCTCCCGCCCCGGGACCTGAGAGAGTAACTTCTCCGACAGGATGTCCCGACAATGTAACGGCATTGGTAACATAATCTATATGCGCAAGTGTTTTTGTCTTTGGAACAAGCATAGGATGAACTCTTACATCCGCACAACCGTCTTTGTCAAGTTCTGCAGATGCGATGAGTTTAATTTTATATCCCATTTCATTTGCAGAACGCATATCTTCAGGGCGAATTTTGGTTATACCCTCTCTATAAACTTTGTCAAGCTTAATGCGCTTTTTAAATGCAATAGTTGCAAGAGTGGTAATTTTATATGCGGCATCAAAACCTTCAACATCCCCTGTCGGGTTTGTTTCCGCATACCCCAAATCCTGAGCCTGAGCCAAAACATCTTCATAAGACGCACCCTCAGCATCCATTTTTGTTAATATATAATTTGTCGTACCGTTTAATATGGCTTTTATTTTATCTATTCTGTTACCCGCAAGAATTGTTTTTACTGGCATAATTAGCGGTATTCCGCCTGCTATTGCCGCTTCATACAAAACAACTCTGTTATTTTTCTGCGCAAAGATAAACAATTCTTCTCCATGCTTTGCAAGCAGTTCTTTGTTTGCAGTAACAATATGCTTTCCGTTTTTGATTGCAGTCATTAGTAAATCAAAAGCAGGTTCAATTCCACCGATAAGTTCAACTACAACCTGAATTTCAGGATTATTTACAACTTCATAAGCATCATCCGTAATCAAACTTTCATCAAGATTTTCAATACTTCTTTTTTTGTTTTTGTTATGTACGGCAATTTTAACGATTTCAATATTGTCAAAATTTTGCAGGCTTTTATACACACCTGAACCAACCGTACCCAAACCTATTAAACCGATTTTTACCTTATTAACCATAGAATAATTATAACATAATATAAAATATCGGCAAATTATTTTTTTATGGTTTTTATACTGTATGTATGCAAATAAACAGTCAAAACAATTTAAGCTTTACTTCTCTGCAAAACCCAATAAAACCTTTTAAAATAAGAACATCAAAGGGTACGTTATTTTGCAGTGAAATTGACTATACAAAAAAACAAGATGATGATTTTTACAAAGGCTTCGTAAAATATTTTCTTGATATTTTTGCACACACTTCCTCTCACCCGTTTTGGGAAAAATGCAGAGAGCCAAACCTTAACAAATGGACTTATAAACGCTATGTAAAATCAACATCAAAGGAATTAAAAAATTTTCTCCAAGACAAAGATACAACCCTTTTGACTGTTAAAGATAAAAATGATAATCTTGTCGGAGCCATTTATACAAGAAAACTTGACCTGAGTAAAAAAATAAGAGATGATGATACGCTCTATGTTGATTCGATTGCTATTTCCCCGGAATACAGAGGGTTTTCAATCGGCAAAAAAATACTTAAAAAAGTTTTGAATAATTCTAAAAAAAGATTTAAGGAAGTCTTTCTTGTTGCCTATAAAGAGTCTGAAAAATTTTACGAAAAACTCGGATTTACAAACCTTGAAAATACAACAGCAGGAACATATATTTATAAACAACTGAAAAAAGTCAGAATTGATTATCCGCAATATGTATCTTTCTGGGAAAAACAAACGGGCAAAATAATTCCTCAACCAAGATGGTTCGACCGAATTGAGAACAAAAAATAAAAGCCGTAAAAAATACGGCTCTGTTTTAGTAAATATATGATTAAGTTTTATAATTTATAACTGACTTCCGACTGCTTTATAAAGACTAATATAATCTATAAGGCAATTAATTTTTTGGTCGGCAACAAGTTTATCCGTCGAAAGAACATTCTCTCTGAGCTGTGTTAAATCAAGTTTTGAAATAACACCCTGATTATAACTTGCGGTGCTCATACCAAAATCTTTTCTTTCCAAATCAGACTGCAATTTTGTATCCTGATACTTTTTCCCGTCATGAGAAATAGTCGTTAATGCGTCATTAACTTCCTGAATAGCCGTCAAATTAGTTTGATAGTAGTTATTCAGAGCTTTTTCATAGGCATCTTTTTTAAGTTTAAGATTTGCAATTCTGCGCCCGCCCGTAAATACAGGTAAATTTGCTCCCGCAGCAAGTGCTGTAAGTGCATTCTTTGTTGTCCAAGCACTACCTAGTTCATTCCCTAAAAATATTGCAACACCCGATAAATTGATAGTCGGCAAAAATTCTTTTTTTGCAACTCTTACATCAATGCCTGCTTTTTCTATCATTTTTTCCGCTTTTATATAATCAGGTCTTTGAGCAATAATTTCGGATGAAATTTCTTTCGGAATTATTCCCGTATAATTTATGTCATCATAAGAAATTCTTTCAAGCATTTCTGCTTTTTCAGGACTTTCACCTATTAAAACACACAACTGATTAAGCAGTATATTTCTTTGTTTTTTGTATTCCGTTAATGTTGTCTGCCCTGCGATAAACGACTTATTAGCTTTAACAGTATCAGAAGTTGAAGTCAAGCCTTCTTTATTTCTTAAAAGCATCAAATCATAGATAACTTTTCTGTCTGCAACAATCTGTTCCTGAAGTTCAATCATTTTATCGAGTTTCACGATATTGAGATAAGTAGTTCCAACGGCAGATGCGATTGAAATATAAGCAGCTCTTTCATTTTGAAGAGATTGTTCATATTCTTTTTTTGCCGCTTTGGTTTTGTCGTGATTTTTCAAAAAAATGTCAAATTCATAATTTGCAATTGCAGGGGTTGCAAAACTCCAATCAGAAGAAGTTGTCCCTGGCATTTTTACATAAGCAGGAGAAAAGCCTGCACCTGCCTGCGGTAACTCGTTTGCGAACTGCATTTTTACAGCCTGATAATACTCATCTACGGTTATTGTTGCCATTTTGAGTGTATAATTATTTTTTATCGCTGCATCAATATAACCCGTTAAAACAGGGTCATTGAAATTTGACCACCAATCATAATTTATATAGTCATATTTAAACTGATTACTTTTTTTTCTCATTTTATGAGTTTTTGATATAGAAACCTTTTTGGGTTCTGAGTTTGTACTCTTTGCATAAACTGCCAAAGGGGTAATATCGGATAGTATAAATCCTGCCAACAATAGCGCTGTGATAATCTTTTTCAATGTTTTATTCCTTCTTACTTAAAATATTTACTTGCAAATCTTTTGGCAATATGATAGCATATTATTGTTGCAAATGCAACACATTAATTTTGTAACATAGCGGAATGTAATGACAGCAGAAAAACACTACATAAATTCAATATACTACCAGTTTGAACTTACGGCAAAGTACTGTAAGCATCTTGGAAATCAGCTTTTTCAAAAACTCAAATTCCCTTTGTCTGTGGAAGAATTTTCAATTCTGGATACAATAGGTTTATATGGAGAAATGTGCCAGAGAGATTTGGCTAAACTCATTTTGAAAGACCGCCCTACAACAGGAAGAATTTTAAACAATCTGGAAGAAAAAGGTTATGTTATAAGAAACGCCGATACAAAAAATAACCGTCTTATAAGAAAGATAGTACTTACAGATGACGGAAAAAATATTTTAAGTGATATAACTGTTAAATTGAAAGAATATCTGGATAAAATTCCGCCGACATTTTCTTCTGAAAAAATTGAGCGGCTGAAAGATGAAATGAAGGCATTTAGAGAAATCTTAAAAAACGAAGTAGAAATTAATATATAAAAGAGGTATAAAACATGGAAGAACAAATACAAAACGAAAATCAAAACGAACAGAATGACGGTTTTGTTCCTAAAAAAGGAGTAAAAAGAAAAATTGCACTTTGCATAATATCCGTTATGGCAATTTTGGCGGTTTGTTATTTTATTAAAGAAATGCAATATGTATCAACCGATGATGCTTATGTAGAAAATATTTCCGTTAATGTTGCCCCGAGAGTTTCGGGACAAATTGATGCAATCTATGTAACAGATAACCAGTATGTCAATGCGGGGGATTTAATTGCAAGAATAGATGATGCTGATTACAGAGTAAAATTAGCTCAAGCTGAAGCGAATTATGAAAGAATTAAACACGACCAGACAAACGCAAAAGCAAATTTAACGGCATCAGAATCCAATGTAGAATTAGCACAAAAAGATTTGGAAAGATATACCAACCTCTATGAACAGGGAGCTGTATCAAAACAAACACTGGATGCTGCAAAAGTTAAATATAACAGTGCAAAAGCAAGTTTGACTCAGGCTCAGCAATCATTATTGACGGAATCAGAAAATAATACGGTTGCGGATGCCAATTTACAGAATGCGAAAGCTGCTAAAGAGAAAGCTTCCTTAGACCTTTCTTATACAAAAATTTATGCTCCGCAATCAGGAACAGTAGCTTCCAGAAGGGCAGAAAAGGGGATGTATGTAAATGTCGGTTCTCCTCTTTTAACACTTGTACCTGAAGAAGTTTGGGTTGTAGCTAATTTTAAAGAAAATCAACTTCGTAATATGAAACCCGGACAACCTGTTGATATAAAAATTGATACATATCCAAACCACATATTCAAAGGAAAAATTGACAGTATACAAAGAGCTTCAGGGGCAAAATCAAGTTTATTTCCGCCTGAAAATGCAGTAGGTTCTTTTGTTAAAATTGTTCAAAGAATCCCTGTAAAAATTGTATTTACTGAAGAAATCGACAAAGAAAAATATAATATCGTTCCGGGAATGTCAGTTGTTCCAAAGGTTAAAGTAAAATAAGAAGAATACGGAATTTAATTTTTCAATCAGCTCAGCCCGACATCGCAAATTTTGCATGTGGGTTTAGAGCGTATAAACAACAGAAAGTATAATATGTCAGAACAAGCACAAGCAATAGCAGATGATGAGAATAAATATTTACCCGAACATCCATGGATTTCATGTATGCCGATATTGCTTGCCGTTTTTGTCTATGTAATGGACGGAACAATTGCAAACGTTGCGCTTCCGCACATGGCAGGAAGTTTCTCCGCCACAAGAGATGAAAGCATCTGGATTTTGACAAGTTATCTGATTGCATCGGGTATAGTTATTCCTTCAGTCGGATATTTCAGTAAATTGTTCGGACGTAAAAATTTCTATATAATTAGTATATTGCTTTTTGCAATTGCATCACTTTTATGCGGGATGGCAAAATCACTCGGGCAAATGGTAATCTTCAGAATTCTTCAGGGTGCAGGCGGCGGCGGTATTGTTCCTTTATCGCAAGCAATAATGATGGAAAGCTTCCCGAAAGAAAAACGAGGAACCGCAATGGCAATATTCGGTATGGGGGTAATCATTGCACCTATTATCGGGCCGGTATTGGGCGGTTGGATTACAGATAACTGGACTTGGCCTTGGATATTCTTTATCAATGTTCCGTTGGGCTGTGTTGCTGCAATTATGGCAAAAAATTTACTGTTTAATCCGCCTTACGCAAGACGCCAAAAAGGAGTCAAGCTTGATGCTGTCGGATTTTTCTTCTTGTTCGTATGGCTTTTATGCCTTCAGGTATTCTTTGATAAAGGAAACAATGCCGATTGGTTCAATGCTACATGGATAAGATGGATATTTACGATTTCCTGTATATCGGGAATTTGCTTTTTTGTTTCTCAGGCAAGAAAACAGGAAACTCTCGTTGATTTAAGCGTATTTAAGAATAAAGAATTTGTAATCGGAACGTTTATACAAGTTATAATGCAGGCTGTATTGTATGCATCAATTGCCATTCTGCCGCAATTCTTACAGAGTATGATGGGCTACACCGCATATTTAAGCGGTTTGTCAATGATGCCCAGAGGCTTAGGAAGTATGACGGCAACCATAATTTGCGCATTTATAGCTGACAGAGTTGATAAACGTAAACTTGTTGTTGCAGGTTTAATATGTATCGGCACTGCGGGTTTAATGTTCGGATTTTTAAATTTACAAATTGCACAAATGAACATTATGATTCCTAACTGCTTGATGGGTTTTGGACTTGGGATGTCAATGGTTCCTATTATCAATCTTTCGTTGGAAACTTTGTCTAATACTCAAATGACAAATGCTTCAGGATTGCAAAATTTATTTAAAAACATTGGCGGGGCAATAGGAACATCACTTGTTGCAACATTTTTAACAAGATTTGCTCAGGTTCACCAATATATGATGGTTGGCAAACTCAGCGATCTTAATCCTGCTTTTGTCGAAAGAGTTCAGACTACTGCCGCAGCAATAAGCCGATATACAAGTCCTGATATGGCTTATCACATGGCACAATATTCCCAGTACGGAACGCTTGTAAAACAGGCTACATTGTGGGCATTTATGGATGCGTTTAGAATTTTCGGGCTTGCCTGCTTTGTACTTATACCGCTTTTACTCTTATTTAAACGCAGTGTCAGCCGTGAAAGATAATTTATGTCTGTTATATAAATATTATACAGGATTTGTCGGCATGGTAATGCCGACCTACAAATTCCGTTCCATTTTCTGCGTAGGTCGGATTTACTAATCCGACAACATCAGAATAAATTTATCATAAAATTGTGTATAGACACCTAATTATCTATAATATCTTTTTGTGATAAAATATAAAAGCAAAAAGAATTAAGAGGGATTTACATTATGAAAATGAGTAATATGTTTGTGCAAACAATGAGAGAATTTCCGTCTGACGCAGAGGTTATATCTCATAAAATGCTTGCCCGTGCAGGATATATAAAAAAGCTTACAAGCGGAGTTTATACATTTTTACCGCTTATGTGGCGTGTATTGAAGAAAGTTGAAAACATTATTCGTGATGAGATGGATAAAGCAGGAGCTCAAGAACTTTTAATGCCGTTTGTTCAGCCAAAAGAGCTTTGGGAAGAATCAGGCAGATGGAACGCATACGGAGGTGAGCTTATGCGTCTTAAAGACCGTCATGGCAGAGAGATGTGTCTTGGGCCTACGCACGAAGAAATTATTACCTCTGTTGCAAGAGATGTACTGAAATCTTACAAACAGTTACCTGTTAATTTGTACCAGATTCAGTCTAAATTCAGAGATGAACGTCGTCCTCGTTTCGGGCTTTTAAGAGGTCGTGAATTTATAATGAAAGATGCTTATTCATTCTCAACTTCGCAGGAAGAACTTGAAAAAGAATACCAAAATATGTGGCAGGCATACACAAATATATTCAATCGCTGCGGACTTGCTACAAAAGCTGTTCAATCCGATTCGGGAGCGATAGGCGGAAGTGTTTCTCACGAATTTATGGTTATTACAGACACGGATGCGGGAGAAAACGACGTTTTCTACTGTGATGATTGCGATTACAGCGCAAATTCCAACCACGCCGTTTCAAATTTACCCAAAGCAGTTGTTGATGGCGGATACAGCGAAGCAAAAATTATTGATACCCCAAATACTCATTCAATAGAAGCACTCAGTGCATTTCTAAATTGTCCTCCGACAGTTATTTGTAAAGCGCTTGTTTATATAATTGATAAAGCGCCTGTTATTGCTCTTATAAGAGGTGACAAAACCGTTGAAGAAACAAAACTTATGAATGCCGTAGGCGGACTTGATATAAGAATTGCAACCGCAGACGAAATTGAAGAAATGATGAATGAAAACGGATTCAATGCAATAGCAGGGTTTATAGGTCCGAAAGGTCTTAAAAAATACGGCGAATACGAAATAAAAATACTTGCAGATAAAACAGTTACGGAACTAAAAAATTTCGTAATAGGTATTAATCAAACCGACAAACACTTAGTTGGCGCAAATTGGGGTGTGGATGTTGATTTACCTGAGCAAATCGAGGATTTACGACTTGTCGAAGCGGGCGATTTTTGTCCTCAATGCGGTAAACCTTTGAAAGTTACAAGAGGAATCGAAGTTGGTAATATCTTCCAATTGGGTACAAAATATTCAGCACCTATGAATGCGGTTTACCTTGATGCAAACGGTAAAACTCAGCCATATATTATGGGCTGCTACGGAATCGGTGTTACAAGAACAGCTGCTGCCGCTGTTGAAGCTCATCACGATGAATGGGGAATAAAATGGCCGCTTTCTATTGCTCCTTATCACGTTGTTGTTGTTCCGGTAAGCACTCAGGACGAAGCGCAGATGAAAGTTGCGGAAGAAATTTATCAAAAACTTTTATCTGATGGGGTTGAAGCTGTTCTTGATGACAGAAACGAAAGACCGGGGGTAAAATTCAAGGATGCGGATTTAATCGGTTTCCCATACAGAATTACGGTTGGTAAAACCATAACCGAAGGAAATGTTGAATTTGTCGAGCGTTCAAACGGTGAAAAAATTGTGATGACTCCGCAGCAGGCAGTGGAAAAAGTTGTCAATGCGGTACGTTCTATAATTTAAACCCCTCACTCCAACCCTCTCCCTCGGAGAAGGGGCAAAAATGCCACTCACCCAAGCCCTATCACTCAGAGAGGGGGTTCAAAAAATCAAGTTGTGATTAAGAAACTTATATTTTCAGGTGAGGTTTATACTCAAAAAATGTATGATATAATTAACACATGAAAAATTATCACAAAGTCTTAGGATATTTTTTATTGATATTTATAGCAATCAGTATGCTTTATCCGTTTTTTGCCATGCTGAACTTATCACTTGTACCAAACGGTGAAATCTTTAATCAGAGCGGTAAATTATTTTATACCCCTTTAACCGTAAAAAATTATGTGAGCGTATTTAATAAAATCCATTTGTGGCAATACTTTGCAAACAGTTTGTTTGTTGCGGCAATTACGACATTGGGACAGGTTTTGTTCAGCGCATTTGCGGGATACGCTTTTGCAAGGTTGGATTTCAAGTTTCGTGACGGTTTATTTTTGATAATTCTTATTACAATGCTTATTCCGCCGCAAGTTAATATTATACCTTTATTCTTTCTTATGCGAAAACTTCACTGGATAAATACATATCAGGCTTTAATTATTCCGGGGCTCTTTGGCGGATTCGGGATATTTATGATGAGACAATATTTTTTGGGAATGCCAAAAGATCTTGAGGAATCAGCAAGAATAGACGGATGTAATATTTTTTCAACTTTTTGTAAAATTATTCTCCCGCTTGCAACTCCTGCGATTGCAACGCTTGCGATATTCACTTTTGTAACCTGTTGGAACAGTTTTATGTGGCCATTAATTGTGACAAATACCGAATCAATGCGTACTCTGCCTGTGGGGTTGGCTATATTTAAAGGCAGTTTCAGAGAAATTACACTTTGGGGAGATTTGCTTGCCTGCTCTCTAATCTGTACCATTCCGACCGTTGCTGTTTTTCTTATTGGCAAAAAATATTTTATAAACGATATTATGCAGGGCGGAGTAAAAGAATAAAACTCTATTTTACTTTGCCTCTTAACTGCCCGCAAGCGGCATCTATGTCAGCACCACGTTCAAGTCTTACCGTTACTTTTTTGCCCGAATGCTCCATTAAGTACTTAAATTTCATAACGGAATTATTTGACGGTCTTTGATAATCATTTTGTTCTGTCGGATTATAAGGAATAAGATTTATATTACATTTTATATCTTTTAAATACGCCGCAAGCTGTTTTGCGCTTTCCACACCGTCATTCAAATCTTTTATCAGTAAGTATTCTATTGTAATTCTTCTGCCTGTTTTGTCTGTATAATTTTTCAAAGCCTTGTGAAGCTCATCCATAGGATATTTGTTTTCAATCTGCATAAGCTGTGAACGTATCTGATGATTTGGAGCATGCAAAGAAAGTGCAAGCGTAGACTGCATATCAATTTGCGCCAATTTATTTATCTGAGGAATTATACCTGAAGTGGAAACCGTCAGACGCCTTGCTCCAATCTGAAAATCTTCATTAAATATCTTCATTGCTTTTAAAACATTATCAAGATTTAAAAGCGGTTCACCCTGTCCCATAAATACAATATTAGTAACCTTTAAGCCTGTATCTCTCTGAATCATCAAAACCTGCTCTATAATCTCTTTATAATCAAGATTTCTTATAAAACCTCTTTTTCCGGTTGCACAAAAAGAACAATTTACGGCGCACCCGACCTGAGAACTGACACATGCAGTTAAATTTGCACGATTATCAAATCGCATCAAAACCGTTTCAACACACTCTCCGTCAGGATATTCTAGCAGATATTTTATAGTACCGTCAGAACTTACCTGTTTTATTTTTATTTTTGTATCCGAAACAACTGCAACAGATTTTAATTCATCTCTGAATTTCTTTGATAAATCAGTCATTTCATCAATATCTTTTACCGATTTGAGATAAATCCAGTTATGAATTTGTCTGGCTCTGAATTTTGATGCCCCAAGTTCAGAGGTTAAAATTTCAATTTCTTCAAGATTAAGTCCCGAAAGTATTTTCATAGCCGTATTATCGCACTCTTGACACTGACTAGTCAAGTAGAAAAATTTTTCTGTTTTTATAAACTTTTGTAACATCTTTTTTTTATATTGAAATTATTATCTTAAACATAATTTATTATAAATATAGAGTGTGCATATATTTGAGAGGACTTGTTTATGGGTGATTATCTTATAAAAAAGGGTGACAATCTTATAAAAATTGCAAAAGCTAATGGTACAACAGTAGATACACTTTTAAAATACAATCCTAAGCTTCAAAAAAATAAACATCTAATCTTTGCGGGTGAAAAAATTAAACTCCCGCCAAAAAGTGCTGAGGATGTTGATATGAATGTGGTGGGTATGACTGTTGAAAGAACGGGTAATAATAAAACAACACAAAAAGCTCAAAGTGCAAAAACAGCCCAAACTCAAGCTTCAGCAAAGCCTGAACAAAAACCGAAACCTGCAACACCTGCAAAGACGGCAAAAACAAGTCTTGCTTCAAAACAAGAACGTGATACGGCACTCGTTGCTTACATAATTGATCAGGACAAAATGAAACATCAAATGGACTCTGTAAAAATGACCCAAAGAATAGTGAATGCGGCAAATTATGCGGGAATAAAGCCTGAAAATCTTGCTGCAATTGTTAAGCAGGAATCCCATTTTAATCCGCAAATAATTATTTCATCTAACGGTAAAGGTCCTGCAGGTATAACAAGAATTTGTCCTGCTGATTTATACGCAAGACCACAGGTTTTTGATAAAGAACTTGCAGGTATTTTGAAAAACTATGACGGGAAATTATCTAATCTGTTCAAAGCCAAAAAAGCTAATCCGAATCTATATATAGGTAATCTTGGTGAAATACTATACAAATACAAGAATAAAGACAATTTGTATAGTGCAGTTCAAAGAGATTTTGATTTGAATTTGAAAGTCGGAGCATACAACTATAAAATGGCTTTGTATGAAAATAAAGGTGATGAAAAAAAAGCTTTTAGCAGATACAACGCATCTACAAAAAGCCGGCGGGCAAAGTACGCTAGAGATACAATGCAAACGGTTAATGCAGCAAGAAGTGCATCCCCTGCAACACTGAACAACTCGGTACAAAATATTATGGATATTTCAGATACTCACAGAGCATAAGAAAAAATTAGGTAACTATGCAGCAAATACCATAACAAATTATAAGTCAGTCGTACTAATTGTAATTGATTTGTAATATATCTATTTAATAATACTAAATAATGAGATTCTTCGGCTTATACAGTCATTCTGAGTGAAACGAAGAATCTTATTATCTGATGCCTCAGAATGACAACTATTTGTTACATACAAAATAAAAAGACCTCTTAAATCGGGAGGCCTTTTGCGTATATAGTAGTTATAAGAAGGATATATAGATTTATTTACCGATTTTCTTAAAGGTATCGCATTCCGGCGCAGAAGCTATTTTTATCCCTTTAATAGCATTCAAATCTTTAGGGATTTGCATAGAACGCTTACCTGCGGAATTATTCAACATACCAAAAGAAACTACACTCATTATATTATCTACTCTCATTTTAATAACCTCATTTTTATTTCTTACTACTTATGTAGTAAGTTTATAATATTTTATTTTTTTTGTCAATAGGGGGTTATGAATTGTTATAAATTTTAACAATTCTACATTTTTTTCGAACAATTAGAATGGATGCAACCCATCATCATTTGTTTGTTGGGTTTCACCCATCCTACAACTACAACTGACATAACAAACTAGGGTGCGTTTACACGCACCAATAATGTGATTATGCTAATTATTCTTTAATCTTTTCAACCTGACAAATATACGGATTATTCTGGTATTTAGCCCACATTATGTATGCTTTGTTTCCTTTGATTTCGGTTGTGTCAGTTCTTTTATACTCAACAGCTCCTGTTTTTGGGTCTGTACGGGAGGAAAACAGCTCAAGAACATATCTTTCCGTTTTTTTTGAACGGTCACGCATTGCCTCGTACAAATCATCAAGCTGTGCACTTGCGAATTTGCAGTTGAGCCTGTAAGTTTCACCTCTTGATGAAACGGTTTCGGTATAACTGCATCCGCCATTTTTCCAACCGTTAATTTTTCGAACTGTCTTAAATGTTGCACCCTCAAACTGAGTTGTTATTGTTTCTTCATAAGCATCACAGTCTTTGATTTTCTTTATGAATTTTCTTGAAAACTTTGTGTATTCGGATGCAAAAACACAATTTGCACCTGCTATCAATAGCGATAAGAATATTATAAAGGTCTTTTTCATATTTATCTCCCTGCTTATAAGATTATAACAAAATATAGAGAACTTGGCAAAATTTTGAAATCTCATCAATTTGTATGATTTCAAATAAAAATAAAATGATAATATAACAATATACTCCTTAGAGACTAAGATACACATATCCCTAATCAACAGCTATGGACCTCAAAGTACATAGCTTTTTTTTGGGGGGGGGGGATAAATGTTAATTACGAGATTGCGTATTCTTTCAAGCTATTGAGAAGGTAGAATGGGGTAAATGTTAATATAATGGTTGCGAATACAATCGAGTCATAAATATTGACTAATGTGCTCAAAAATGTGATAATTTGTGTATGTATAAATACTATGGGAAATGGGCACCGTATTTGTTTTTATTACCTGCAGCTGCAGTGTTGATAATATTCTTTTTCATCCCGTTTTTTCAGACTATCGGGTTGAGCTTTTTTGATTATTCAAATAACATATACAATCCTGCATTCAACGGATTAAAAAATTACACCGAAATTCTGAAAAATCCCGTATTTTACAAAGTTATGCTCAATACAATAATTTATCTTGTTGTGGCGGTACCTATTTTGGCAATTTTTCCGTTGTTCTTGGCTGTACTGATAAATCAAAAAATCAAAGGAATAACTTTATACAAAATTCTAATATATCTTCCTGTTATTGTATCAGTCGTTGTTGCGGCTATTGCTTTTAAGTGGCTGTATGCACAGGAAGGAATTTTGAATTACTTAATGCAGATTTTTCATTTGCAGCCTATCGGCTGGCTGACAGACCCGAAATATGCAATTTATTCCGTTATTATCCTCACAATTTGGAAGGGGATAGGATATTATATGATGATATATCTTGCATCGCTTATGAGTGTACCTAAAGAGTTGTACGAAGCATGCGACATTGACGGGGCAAACTTTTGGCAAAAGCATCTAACCGTAACAGTTCCGCATCTTATGCCGACAATAGCACTTGTTTCTACAATAAGTTCTATTTCTGCAATGAAAATATTTGCAGAAATTTATGTTATGACAAAAGGCGGGCCGTTAAATTCTACCAAAACGATAGTGTATTACATATACGAAAAAGCTTTTGAAAACCTCGATTTGGGCTGTGCAAGCGCAATGGCGGTAATACTTTTGATTATCGTAATGATATTCTCACTTATAAATATTTTCTGTTTTGAACGAGGCAAATACAAAATTTAAGGGTTTTATATGCTATTTTATCAAAGTGTGTAAAATAATTATTTTACATAAATAATATTATCTGTATGTTCATTTTTTCTTTTTGTCTTGATGCAAAAAGAAAAAACGAACCCAAAAAGCGGATTGTGAGCT
>FLNX01004606.1_pt1 | contig 14498 bp, 13 predicted proteins | sample 1140341 | NCBI WGS metagenome assembly FLNX01 (sample SAMEA3878208, study PRJEB12797) | bioreactor metagenome | biome: Moose rumen | place: Sweden | collected 2011-10
CCCTTGGCTACATCAATAACCATGACCGCACTGTCCACGGCCATCAATGTGCGGTAGGTATCTTCACTGAAGTCCTGATGCCCCGGGGTATCAAGAATATTGATACGGTAGCCGTCATAGTCAAACTGCAGTACCGAAGATGTGACGGAGATACCGCGCTGCTTTTCAATCTCCATCCAGTCGGAAACAGCATGGCGCTGGGTCTTGCGCGACTTAATAGAACCGGCCAGATGAATGGCACCACCATAGAGCAAAAGTTTTTCCGTCAGCGTCGTCTTACCAGCATCAGGATGGGAGATTATGGCAAAAGTACGACGCTTTTCAATTTCTTTATCGAGTTCTGCGCTTAAAGCTGACAAAATAAATCCTCCAATTGTAGTATAAATTTGATACAAACACACTTTTCCCTTTTGAAACGCCTAAGGGGGGTTCAAAAAAAGTGTATTCGTGTGCGAGTACCGAGAAGCCTTGCTACGACTAGTTTCCGAGCATTTTGTGGTACATCTCAGGACAATGCCATAGAACGTACCTTATCCAGTTGCAACCTCTACGAACTCACATAGCAACTATTTTACCATAAAATAAGAAGGGAAGACAAGAAAATTGGCACGGGACTTTGCCCGTGCCTTGAACGTGCAGATTTTTTATTCCGGAAGTCTGTCCTCAAAATAGATTGGCATGGATAATGCTCCAATCCTGGCGGTGGCCTGGCCATTTCTTCGTTATGTCCAGCATGGCAGGGTAGAGCATTTTCAGCAGGCTGTCATCTGTCGGGAATACGGACTTGGACTTTGTCACCTTACGCTGCTGCCGGTTGAAGCCTTCTATGGTATTGGTGGTATAGATAAGCCACCTGAGATTAGCCTGAGTCTATCCCCATAAATACACCTTCTTCCGTGACAAGTTTGTTCTGTCGTTGTAATATGTACTTATCTGATTATTGAGGAGGTATAACTTTGACAGCAGCAAAAAAAGCCGCACTGGGTGGTCTTATCGCAGCTTTGTATATTATCTTGACTTATCTTGCTGAAATTATGGGGCTGGCCTCTGGAGCCATTCAGATACGTTTTTCTGAGGCATTGACGCTTCTTCCCTGCTTAACATTTGCAGCTATTCCCGGCCTTACCATAGGTTGCCTGCTTGCCAATCTGCTGACAGGCTGTGCCCCTTGGGATGTAGTGTTTGGTTCATTGGCCACCCTAATCGGAGCGTTGGGAACATATGCCTTACGGAGTAAACCATATCTTTCGTGGATTGCTCCAGTTATCAGTAATACGCTGATTGTCCCGCCCATAATTATTTACGTTTACGACGTTGAGTCATTTTGGCCTTTAATCGCACTCCAAATATTTATTGGCGAAACAGTAAGCTGTGGCCTTCTTGGCACCTTTGTTTTGCGATTTGCTCGTAAGCATAAACTTTTCCAGCGCTGATTTTTGCTTCGCGACCGGAGCAGCCGCTCCATCATATATTAACTTAGTCCGTTCATCAAATAGAACCCACATAATCTCATCAAAAGCCTCCGGATGTTCATCAACCATAGCCTTTACAGTTCGCACAGCAATTTCAGCGGCCTGTTGCACCGGATAGGAATACACACCTGTGGATATTGAAGGAAACGCCACCGTTCGGATTCCATGCTCAATGGCAAGTTCCAGCGAATGCCGATAGCAGCCAGCCAGCAGTTCTGCCTCACCGTGGCTGCCACCATGCCATACCGGCCCTACCGTGTGAATTATATAATCGCAGGGCAGCTTATATGCCTTAGTGATTTTTGCCTGTCCTGTTTTGCAGCCATTGAGCGTCCGGCACTCTGCCAACAGCTCCGGTCCAGCGGCTCTATGTATGGCTCCATCCACGCCTCCACCGCCGAGCAGACTTTCATTGGCTGCGTTGACAATGGCATCGGCATAATGTTTTGCCGTAATGTCTCCAAGTTCCGTTCTTATGATAGTCATAGGTCTCCGCCTCCTATTCTGACTTTTTCTCTAAACGATATTTCTAGCTACCCTGCTGATATTTGCCGCATTCAAAATCGCTCACAAACATAGTTAGCGTACTGCTCCACTCAGGACCTTGCCGATAGGCTCTCTAATAAGCAGGTTGGCTGAAGTATCAGCCTTGGTGGCTGTCTTATTGATTACCACCAAATTATCACCTCTGAAGTAGTCCAGCAGCCCTGCCGCCGGATACACCGCCAATGATGTGCCTCCTACAATGATGGTATCGGCTTTACGGATGGCCTTGACAGCATTTTCAATAACCAGCTCATTTAGCGCCTCTTCGTAGAGCACAACATCCGGGCGCACAATACCACCACAATGAGTACATCTTGGAATCGCGCCTTTGCCATGCTCCTGTAACGCATAGTCCAAACTATAGCTTATGCTGCAATCCATGCAATACCACCGCATTATGGTTCCATGAAGCTCATATACATTTTCGCTGCCAGCCTTCTGATGCAGGCCATCTATATTCTGGGTTACCACGGCGTGCAGCTTTCCCTTGCTCTCCAGTTCTGCCAATGCTTCATGTCCATTATTAGGTTCAGCGTCTAAAAATATCATTTTAGTGAAGAGAAACTCAAAAAATTCCTCTGGATGGTTCATCAGAAAGGTATGTGATACCATTTCCTCCGGACTAAATCTTTTGTCCAGCTTTTGATTGTAGATACCACCGGCACTCCGAAAGTCTGGTATGCCTGATTCTGTCGACATCCCTGCACCACCAAAGAAAACAATATTTGAACTGACGTCAATAATTCTGGCTAATTCATCAATCTTGCTCATCTGCTCACTCTACTCCCGAAAAAGAAATTGCATACCTAACTTCGATATCGGCAAAGTGCCCCACGACCTTAACCCTGCCGCCACTGCTGGAACTGTCAAATCATGAATATTGCCATGAGCCTTTTCATTACACACGCCCTAATCCGCTATAAAAAAAATAGCGGACGGACTGACTCCCGTGCATGGTCATATACCATAACTTGCAAAATACGGACTAAACACATTCAGGAACTTTTTACTCCATTCTGCATGAAACATTGCCATTTGCTGCCAATCAGCTTCATGCTCTATACTAACATCATTTATTTGATAATAGATTTTTGATGATTTTATATCGTCCCCCCTGTTCCATGTCAATGAAACTCCCATAGCTTTTTCAATATGTTCTTTATGCTTTATCAGCTCATCAAATATCTTCTTATTTGCTTCTTTTGCAGGCTTTTTGATATACACTTCAACTCTTGCGGAATTCATATTGGCGACACAATTTATTTCAATACCGCCAACCCCAAAGTATCCACTAATCCAATTGGCTTTTGAAGGACTAACATTTTTAAATAAACCATCTTCACCATGTTCTTTTTTGATTAACTCCAATGCGTATGTCCAGTATTTACGTCTAACCTCATATCTTGTTCCAGCTTCATCTTCTGTATTTAGATTTTCATCGCGTAAATAGAATACCAAGTCTGATGGGTCAATATTGTACAACTCAAACAACCTACTGAGCAAATTTAATTTTTGTTGTGTATTGGAGTTTGTTAATACATAGATACCATCACCGATTTCAGCACTATTAGTAAATGCACTGTCATCATAACCAAAATATGCAGAAATCATATCCGAGTTTCTACTTGCCAGAGTTGTTATAATGCTTTTATCTTCAGAATACAGGAGTTGTAGGACTTTCTGCAGCATTTCCACCCAGCTGACCGCAGGCTGCTCCATGTTCTTAAAGCTAAAACTGGCAATAGCCCTGCCTCTCATATTCACATCATCAGCCAAGCTATACGATTCCATTTGCTTTTCAGCAGGCTTAAAATTCGTCTCTGGACGCTCCCATATTTCTATTGACCGTTTCATGAGATACTGATTACGTTCTTCCAACTCTGCTAATGTCCATTTATTCTTTTGTGCAATGTAAGCATTCATACGAATACCACTATCGGCATATCCATTTTGCATAGTCTTTTTTTGTTCAAAAGTCAGATTTCCGTAATTTGAATTATAAGCCGTGAGCGTCAGATTTGCAATTCTATGCACCCAAAGTTCATGAATTTGCTCACTATCTTCACCAAGGCTATGTACCCAAAGGCTGCTTAAGTGTTGCGGCATAATATGTTCGATTGAGTAATCTCCTTCATCACAATGCCTATAAACATCCTTATCCTCCATTGTTCCATAATTTTCAAAGCGTTCCAACATATAAATTACATTTTTTCTGTTCATTAAATATACTTGTTTTTCCGTGAAACAAGTAACAAATTCATCATCATCTGGGAATTGTGCTTTCTCTTTCTTATAAAGCAACGCATATTTGAACTTTTCCAGATAATTATTATCAGTTCCATCATATCTCATTATCTCACGATGAAGATTAAGAAAAATTTTATTTAATGCATTGGTCGGCAAATCACACATCAAGCGTCTAAACAGGTAGGATTCCGTAATCAGAAATACATCTGCCACCTCGGCGAGTTCAAACCTGCCTTCATCCGCCAAACGTAATACCTCCAGAAAGAAAGGCCTGGTAACTGTAGTCACTAATCTGTTCAGCCTAAATATGCAGGCATTAAGCTCCTTGCTATTGGTACTGCCAATAAGTAAAGTTTCATATCTTTTTGCATATGCCAACAATTCTTTCAATAAATCCTCAGCGTCTATTGAATTTTGCTCAACATATCTTTTAAAAGCAATATAAATTTCTTTTTGTGAAGGAATTGCTCCTTGTTTTATACTCAGATAATCCCTCATAAAAGGACTCACATCATATTGTGTATACGTTTCTATACGGTTCCAATATTTTTCATAGTATGTCTCCTGTTTTTGTGTTGGCAGTCCCATCAATATGTAATTTCTTATCTTATCGCCCTCACTTAAATCAAGACCTGTCGAATTTAGGCTCTCGAATATAAGCTGCGGATTATCTCCATCTCCTAATTTTATATCTATAATTTCCAGACTGCATATAGCATCAAACAGCTCATCAATTGTAATTTCATTCTTCTGAATTCTATCATAAAAATACTTATAATTTATTGTTAAATTTGACTCCCGAATATATTCATTTGGGCTGTCATATAGCCGTTGATATGCATTACGATCATTTTTTACGGGTTTTAGCTTAATTCTCGTTTCCTTTGACTGATGCTTGTCTATCAAATATTCTTCAAGAATTTTCTCTGCTAGCTTATGGTCATCAGAATACACCACATCTTTTTGAAGCAAATCATACATTGCCAACAATAGCAAGGATATCGTAGTTAGACGTTGCTGCCCATCGATAATAAGGAATTCAGTGTTTCGTCTTGTTAATGTGTATACAGAAACTAAACTTCCAAAGAAATGTGTCATCCTATTATTGACTATTATCTTTACAAGATCATCATAAAGCTGCTTGCAATTTTCAATCTTCCAATCATAGTTACGTTGATATACTGGTATCACAAAACGTTTGGATGAGCCTTCCATGTATTCTATAAGTCTGCATTCTGAACCTTTCATCATTTACCTCCAAACATCTACTTTCCTTGCCTATTCCCTGGCTATAACCATTGATGAACTGCACTCAACACCCTGCCTATATGGTCTCTAATAAGCAAGTTTGCTGAAGTATCAGCCCTCCTGTCAGTTTTTTCATAACCTGTCACCTCATTTCAAGGCTTCACTCAGGCTATGCGGTATTCCTCGCGGTCCTCGCACGGTATAAATCCCATATTCCTCTTTGAGCAGTGCAAAGGTGAATTCATCCAGCTCATACCGCTTCAGCAGCTTGATTTTCATGAGCGCCGTGATGGTCAGTCCTTTTTCGGCATAATCGAAGGGAATATCTGTCTTGGTCACTCTGCACTTGTAGAGGATGGCAGACACCGGCGCGGCGGCGTACAAAAATACGGTATCGCCTGCGATAATGCCACGTCCCTGTTTCCAGTCAATCTCATTCTTATCATCAAAGGCATGAAGTACATCGTAATACTTGGGATTTGCGGGGACGAGCCACTCTTTCGGCGGACGCTCCTTTGCTTTCCGATATTTCTTAGATGTGACGGCGTAGCTTTCAGCCAGCAGGCTTTGTATATCCTTTATCGGTACAGTGCCGTCCAACAGCACTGATACCCAATTGCCACGGCTGATATGATAGCCCTTGAAATAGCCTTTCTGATGTATGAGCATATCGGCATAAGAAGTATCGGCCAGTTTCACGTTGAGTATATCCACTCTCTCCTTGCCCCAAAGCCCCAGATTTTCTCTGGGGATATCCATTATAAGACCATACCACTTGCGGTTATCCTCATGACGAAGAACGGCATAGTGCGGAAATCGCCGCCACAGATATTCCGGCTTCGTTTTGTATTTCTCATGTACATACAGCAAAACATCTTCTCGTAACATCATGTTCCCCCCATCATGATTATCATAAAAGAAATTCGTTATTTTCGGTGTTATTCCTGCTTTTATGGCTATTTTGCACCTTCCGAAGCCTCTCTGCATTCACCTGCGGTAAACCATCTTCTTTATCCTACGGGCGTTTAATCTTCAAATAATTGCGCCCGTCGCCACCGCACATATAGAAAAACGGCTTTCCTGCTCTGCCTTTGCAGAACGGAAAGCCGTGCCAGCTCATATAACAAGCGGTTTTAGTACCTGTGCCACTCTATAGCCCTAGTCTATTATTCAATTACCAAGCCTACCGGGCAATGGTCGCTGCCAAAAATTTCATTGTGGATGGTTGCATCCTTGATTTTTTCCTGCAGACGCTTGGAGGCAACAAAGTAATCAATGCGCCACCCGGCATTGTTGTCCCTTGCTTTTCTGAGGTATGACCACCAGGTGTAAATTCCTGTACGCTCAGGATACAAAGTGCGGAAGGTGTCGATAAAGCCTGCCTCCAGCAGTTCTGTGAACTTTTGCCGTTCTTCATCGGTAAAGCCGGCGTTATGATGGTTGGTCTTGGGATTTTTGAGGTCGATTTCCTTATGAGCCACGTTGAGGTCACCACAGACGACCACCGGCTTTTGCGCGTCAAGTTTCAGCAGGTATTCCCGAAAGGCGTCCTCCCATTCCATACGATAGGAAAGCCGTTCCAGCTCACGTTTAGAGTTGGGTGTGTAAACCGTTACCAAAAACATATCCGGGAATTCCAGCGTGATTACCCTGCCTTCGTGGTCATGTTCTTCAATGCCCAGACCATAGGTGACATTGAGTGGCTCAATCCGCGAAAAAACCGCTGTGCCGGAATAACCCTTCTTTTCGGCGCTGTTCCAATACTGTTTGTAGCCGGGCAAATCCAAGATTGCCTGGTCCGGCTGCATTTTCGTTTCCTGCAGGCAGAATACGTCTGCATCCAGTTTGCAGAATGACTCCATAAATCCCTTTTTCAGGCAGGCCCGCAGGCCGTTGACATTCCAGGAAATAAATTTCATCGTCTACGCCTCCCCTGTTACGGCAGTGTCTTGAACTGTCCGATTGGCCAAAATACCAGCATGGCCTTGCCCTTGATTAAATCGAAAGGCACAAAGCCCACATCGGCAAAGCGGCTGTCCTCGGAGTTGTTGCGGTTATCCCCCATCACAAAGACAGTTCCTTTTGGCACCGTGGATTTGGGATATTCGCTGCGGGTGGGCTCTAAAATGTAGTCCTCATTCAGGAGCTGGTCATTGACAAAGACCTTGCCGCCTTTAATTTCCACCGTATCGCCGCCGGTAGCAATGACACGCTTGATGAAGTCACGGCTGCGGTCACGGGGATATTCAAAGACGAGAATTTCATTTTTCTGGGGCTCACGGAAGTTGTAAATGAATTTATTAACTACCAGACGCTCCTGAGATTGCAATGTCGGCCGCATGGACGGGCCGTCAACAATGTATAACTCTACGATAAACTCGCGGATGAAAAAAGCCAGCACCACCGCAATGACGATGGATATAAGCCAGTCTTTTGCTTCTTCACCTAATGAACTCATATAGGATTTCCTCCTCTTGCTGTGTTTGGAGCCGTTCTACGAAAAAATGAGGACTGCTTTAAAGCAGTCCCCATCCTTACGCAGATTAGCGTTTTTCTTTGATACGAGCAGCTTTACCCGTAAGGTTGCGCAGATAGTAAAGTTTTGCACGACGGACAACACCGCGGCTGACAACTTCAATCTTGGCAATACGCGGAGAATGAACCGGGAACAGACGTTCTACGCCGATACCGTAGGAAATACGGCGGACGGTGAAAGTCTCACGAACGCCAACGCCCTGACGAGCGATTACGCGGCCTTCAAATACCTGAATACGCTCACGGTTGCCTTCGACGATTTTTGCATGAACGCGGACTTTGTCGCCGGGTGCAAAAACGGGAATGTCGCTGCGGAGCTGTTCTTTCTCCAGAGTCTCGATGATGTTCATTTTTATTTTCCTCCTTAATCAGACGTTCGTGGCAAGCTCGTGCCTGCTCAGAGGACCGCCCACATACCTAAGTAGTTTACCATAAAAAAACAGCGGCTTCAATACCTAAAAAATATTTTTTTGTTTCATTTGTGTACCGTAAAGACAGAACTTAAAAGTTTCTTTGTGTATGGATGCCGGGCTTCCTGTATCCTGTCTCCCGGCAGCTCTTCGACTATCCGCCCCTGTTGCATCACGGCCACCCGATGGCTGATTAAACTTACGAGAGCTAAATCGTGACAAATGAAAATATAGCTGACGCCCCGTTCCTTTTGGATTCGGGCCAGAAGTTTCGCTATACTGTCCTGTACGGACACATCCAAGGCGCTGGTGGCCTCGTCGCAGATGATGACCTCCGGCTCCAAGATAAGTGCCCTGGCAATGCCTACGCGCTGCCGCTGGCCGCCGGAGAGTTCATGCGGATAACGCAGGGCGATTTCCGGGTTAAGTTCTACCTGATTTAGTAGTGCCACCGCTCTGGCCTCGGCCTCTTTACTGCTGACCTTGGCGAAGTTGCGCAAGGGCTCACAGATGATATCGCGAATCCGCATCTTGGGATTAAATGCCGTAGCCGGGTCCTGAAAAATCATCTGGATATGCTTGGCCATCGCCCGACGTTTTTCGCCGGAAAGGCTCGTGATATCCTCGCCCTTAAAATAGATTTTGCCGCTGTTTGCCGAATGCAGGCCCATAATCGTGCGGACAAAAGTGGACTTGCCGCAGCCGGACTCACCGACCAGCCCCAGCGTTTCGCCACGGTAGAGCTGCAGGCTCACATCCTTGCAGGCGGTAAACTTCGTGCCGTCACCTTTGGTAAATTCCTTGCAGATTTTATCTGTGGACAGCAAAATTTCCTTATCCGACATAGCGTGTGCCTCCAATCTCCGGCACAGCCTGCAAAAGGGTCCGAGTGTAATCTGCCTGCGGATGTTCAATGACTTCCGCCGTGCTGCCATACTCCACCACTTTTCCGCCGGCCATGACCATGATTTTATCTGCCATATGCGCCGCTACGCCGATATTATGGGTGACGATAATCATGGCTGAACCGGCCTCCTGGACAACCTGCATGAGTTCGTCCACAATCTGTGCCTGCGTGGTCACATCGAGAGCCGATGTCGGCTCATCAGCGAGCAGCAGTTTGGGCGCAAAGGCCAGCGCCATAGCAATGCCGACACGCTGGCGCATGCCGCCGCTGAGCTCAAAGGCATGGGATTCCATCACGCGTTGCGGGTCGGGCAGATTCATGCGGGCAAGCAAGGCGCAGGCCTTTTCCGATGCTTCACTTTTGCTCATGGAACTGTGCAGCTGCAGGTATTCCACAAACTGTTTGCCGATGGTCTGCACGGGATTGAGCATATTGCCGCTGTCCTGAAAAATCATGGCAATATCCTTGCCGCGGATGGCGAGCCAGTCCTTATTGCTAAGACGGGCAATATCCCGGCCGTCAAAGTTTATTTGACCGCCGGAAACCTGACCTGTGCCCGACAGGCAGCCCAGGATTGCCCTGATGACCGTGGTCTTGCCGCTGCCGGATTCCCCGACAATGGCCATAATCTCCCCGGCTGACAAGTCAAAATTGACATCTGACACCGCCGGCTGGCCCTGATATGTAATTGCTAAGTTTTTTACATCTAAAAGCATCTTTGCTTCCTTTACTTATTTCGCCGGTTTAATCAGGCTCGTAATCCAGTAATAATCGGAAGGATACATCTTCACGCCGGACAGAACCTTGTTGCTGATGATGTTGGTCTGCGGATAGCCCAGGAACAGTGCCGCACCATCGTTTAAGAGAATCTGCTGAATGTCGATAATCAGCTGACGGCGCTTGCTCTTGTCAAACTCAGCGGCCAGTTCATTGAACTTGGCATCGAGCGCCGGATTGCTGTAGCCGGAACCATTCTGCGGGTTGTCGCCGTTGTTGTTGGTCTTCCAATACCAGGAGAGGAAGATTTCCGGGTCGCCGGTGTTGGCCGTCGTGATGTTGGAAATCAGGAGGTCATATTCGCCCTTGATGCCCATCTGGTCAACGAGGTTGTAGTCAACGGTCTTGATGTTGATGTCAAAGCCGAGTTTCTTGAGGTCGGACTGCACGGCTTCGGCGTAGAGCGGCAGTTCGGCACGGCTGTTATACACCACGAAGTCGAGCTTCAGCGGCTGACCGTCCTTGTCGCGGATGCCATCGCCATTGGTATCTTTCCAGCCTGCTTCATCGAGCAGTTTTGCCGCGCGTTCCGGATTGTAGGCATTGGGGTCGGTCAGCTGGTCAAAGCCGTAATCCATGGACGGCGGTACAGGAGCCTTGCCCGGCAGGAAGGTACCTTTAAGCAGAACATTGTTATAAGTTTCTCTATCGCAGCCGCAGATAAGCGCCGCACGCACCTTGTCGTCCTTCAGGATGCCCTTGTGATTCAAACGAGCCAGCACCGTGCGCAGGGAGGAAATTTCATCCACGAAGAACTTGTCGTTGCCGCGGAAAGTATCCATATCGCCAGCCGCGATGTTTACGGCCATATCCACTTCGCCGGATTGCAGCGCCATAGCGCGGGTGTTCGGGTCGTCAATGGACGGAATTTCTACGGTTTCAAACGGCACTTCGCCATCCCAGTAGTTGGGGTTCTTCTTCATCACGGCCTTTTCCTTCACGAAGGATTCCACCATGTACGGGCCGGTGCAGATGGGGCCTTCCTTGGCAAAGTCGCGGCTGCCTTCGGCGCTGGTGTCCACGATGATGAACAGCGGGTCAGCCAGGAAGCCCGGCATATTCGGCATGGGCTTTTCCGTGACGATGGTCAGTGTCTGGCCTTCTGCCTTGATTTCCTTGTACTTGAAGAACGTAGCAGCGCGGTTGTTCTTGGCAAAAGCGCGTTCAATGGATGCCTTGACCGCTTCAGCCGTCAGCGGATTGCCGTTGGAGAATTTTACGCCCTCGCGGATTTTGAACGTCCAGGTCGTATGGTCGTCGCTGATACTCCAGCTTTCGGCCAGCCAGGGCTGCACGTTCATCTTATCGTCAAACTTCGTCAGGCATTCACCGAGGCCATAACGCATAACGACCCAGCCAAAAAAATTCTGCGTGGGTTCGAGCGTATCGGCAAAATTCGTCACGCCAACTTTCAGTACGCCTTTGTCGGCGGTGCTGCCCTTGTCCGCACCGCAGCCGGCCAGCATAACGGTCAGAGCTGCGCCGCACAGCCCCAGGCTGACAGCTTTCCATAACTTCTTTGTGTTAAAAATCTTCATCGCAAACATCTTCCCCTTTACATAAAATATATTATTCCTGCCGTGGGTCGAGAACATCCCGCAGGCTGTCCCCCCACAGATTGAATATAGCTACGACAATAAAGATGGCCAGGCCCGGATAAATCATGAGCCAGGGCGCCGTCTGGATATATTGACGGCCCTCGTTGAGCATCAGGCCCCATTCCGGCGTCGGCGGCTGGGCACCAAAGCCCAGGAAGGAGAGCCCAGCAATTTCCATCATCATGGTGCCGATATCCATTGCCCCGGTGATGACCACCATGGGCATAACATTGGGCAGGATATGACGCCAAAGAATGCTGCTGGTTTTCGCGCCCTGAATCTTGGCCGCCTGAATAAAATCTTGATTTCTAAGGCGAAGAACAAGGCTGCGCACCAGACGGGCATATTTTGCCCAGCTGACCACGAGCAGTGCCAAGATGGTATTGACCACACTGCCCCCCAAAATACCCGCAATGGCAATCGCCAACACGATGCCGGGGAACGCGAGCATCATATCCGCAAAGCGCATGAGAATCGTTTCGAGCCAGCCGCCAAAGAAACCGGCCAGCACGCCGACCAGCGTGCCCACCATGGCAATCAGGGCCACGAGACACAAGGCCATAAAGAGCGAAATCTGCGTGCCGCAGAGGATGCGGGAGAAGATATCCCGCCCGAGCTTATCTGTACCGAGGAAATGCTCCGCAGACGGCGTCTGCAGAACCAATTTCATATTTCCCGCCATGGGGTCCTGCGGTGCAAGGTAGGGCGCAAAGATGGCCAAGAGAACAATCAGCACGACCAGCCCCGTATAAAAAGCAAATAACTTATTTTCCCGAAAAACCGTCATCAATGGGCCTCCTTCTTCAGACGCGGGTCAAGGTAGACATAAGACAAATCCACCAAGGCATTGATGGCCATGTACACAATGGAAATCCAGAGCACAAAGCCCTCAATCAGCGGATAATCCCGCATGGAAATCGCCCGCACCGCCATATTGCCGATACCCGGCCAGGAAAACACCATTTCGATTACGGCCACACCGCCCAGGAGCCAGCCAATGGACATGCCCAAAAGCGTAATCAGCGGCAGAACGGCATTCGGTAGTACATGCTTCCAGAGGATTGCTTTCTCCGAAAGGCCGCGGGCTCTTGCGCCCACCACATAATCCTGCTGCAGTTCCTCCAGGAACACCGTACGCACCTGCCGGATATACTTGGACGACATATAAAGCGCCAATGTGAGTGCCGGCAGGACAATACCCTGTGCCGTCACCGCCGATTTGGCAATCGGGAACCAGCCCAGTTTCAGGCCGAACACGTAGAGAAAGATAAGACCGAGCCAAAAGGTCGGCATGGATACACCGATAAACGAAACCGTCCGTACCAGATAATCCTGCCAGCCATTGCGATGCACAGCCGACCATATCCCCAGCGGCAGGGATATGAGCAGGACGAACACAATCGTCACTGCCGCCAGCGTCAAGGTTCCGGCAAAGCCTTCGAGCAGCTTATCCGTTACCGGTTTCTTCGCTGAGTAAGACATGCCCATATCCCCATGAAGCACACCGCCTGCCCAGTTGACATACTGCACGAGGAACGGCTTATCAAGGCCCAGCTCTGCGCGGGTCTTGTCCAGGGTTTCCTGCGAAACAATCGTATCACCGGCCTCCAAAAGCATGGCCGCCGGGTCTCCCGGTGCCAGATAGGTCAAACAAAATGTCAGAAAGCTGACGCCCACAAGAGTTATCAGCATTTGCGACAATTTGCTTACAAGTTTTTGCAAAATCATCCACTCCCTAAATGAATTTGTGCATATAAAAAGCCTGTCCGCACAAAGGCAGACAGGCTCACCGAAAAAACTCCAGTAAAAATCCCCATCCCCATCGCTCGCGGGTTCAAGAAACCATAACGGTCTCTAGCGGTGATTGTCAATCAGGCAGTTCTCCTGGCTTCAGTTCATCATCATATCGCGCCTTCCCAAAGAGGCTTTCCCCTCTCCAGTGACTTAGGAACTGTTCATCGTTCCTTACTGCAATATGACTCCCTGTTACAGTGGCGGGACCGCTCCGGCTTATACCGGATTCTCTATTAAGTCTTCCGACACCTGATTCAATCTTATTAAAAATCACTCTCAATACACAGTATGACAAAGAGAATTTTACCATTACTGCCAGCCCGTGTCAAGTGTCACAGGCTATTTGCGGCCTTGTACGCCACAGGCGCCAGAGCAAAAATGATGCACACGCTGCCCTGAGCGACTGGTCAATGGCCAGCGCCAGCCATGCCCCTGCCAGCCCTAAATCGAGCACCTCTAAGAAAAACGCCGTGATAAGCGGCCGCAAAAAGGCAATGCTCACGAAGGAATAGGCTGCCACCTGACTGGTCTTGCCGCTGCCCCGGAGGACGCCGGCGCAGACCATGGCATGGGCCTCGGGAAAGCTCACCGCCGCCACAAACACCATGATAAGCGCCCCTAAAGGCAGCAATTCTGCCTCATGGGAATAGATGCCAAAGATTTCATAGCGCAGGCCATAGGTCAGCAGGAAAGCCAGCAGGGAGAACACAAAACTCCATTTGATTCCTGCCCGGAGCTGGCGCTGCCAGAAGCTCCAATCACCGGCACCGTGGGCATGACCTGCCAGCACCATATTGGCCTTGCCTAAGCCGCCTGCAAAGCAGTAATAAAAATCACAGAAATTCATGCAGATGGCATGCACCGCATAGGCCGCTGTGCCAAGCTCTGCGACCATTCTGGTATAGAGTACCATCCCGATGCGCTCAAAGCCCTGTTCACTGAATACACCGCCAAAGACCGGCAG
>FLNX01003676.1_pt1 | contig 14497 bp, 1 predicted proteins | sample 1140341 | NCBI WGS metagenome assembly FLNX01 (sample SAMEA3878208, study PRJEB12797) | bioreactor metagenome | biome: Moose rumen | place: Sweden | collected 2011-10
CGCGCGCGGCGGCAGAATTGCGGCCCTCGGCAGGGCCGTTTCGGCCAAAATCGGAATATCACGCTGTGGCACAGCGTAATACATAAAAAAAACGACACCGGCAACCGCAGAGGGCGCGCGGCGGGACAAAGGCACCGCCCGCCTCGACGAGCCATGCGCCGGGAACAGGCAGGCAGGGGGGCTGACGGGGAAACCGTCGGGGCCTGCGCCGCACTGCACTGATGTCGGTGACGATGCATTTGACCTTCGAAAGAAAAAGACAAACAAGAATTTTGTAACATTAATAAAAATTGCTATCTTTGCAGTCAACCTTTTGCTCTTGACATGGGTAGAAATAAATGTATTACACTATGGTTAACAACTATTTAAGAAAACTCATTACAATCAACATATTTCTGCTGGCAGTTTGTTTTTGCAGCAACGGCGGCGTGTATGGGCAGGGTACGTGTGCGCCAACAGGGCTACCGATAGTAGAAAATTTCGACACGCCCGACTCGCTACCTGCCTGCTGGGAACGCGACGAAAATTTCGACAATGCAGCCATGAAGGCGCACATTGTGGGTTCGCCGGTGTATGCCGGCAGTGGTGCATTGATGATTTCGAGCGGTGCCGACAACGACACGGTACATGAGGCCTTCGTGATGGCACGACGCCTGTCCACATCGCCGGCAGGCATACGGCTCAAGATGAAGGTGAGGGCCAACCAGTCGGGGGCTGTATTGCTGGTAGGCGTGTGTGAGTCCAACAGCTATTTCGTACAGCAATATGGTTTTGTGGCAGTAGACACCCTGACGATAACCACAGCAAACACCTGGACAAGCTATGAGGTCGACTTCGGCAGCTACAACGGTGTCGGCGACCGGCTGGCTTTCCGTATGCGTCAGGCGATGCAAGGCGGGCAAACGGGCAACGAGATATACATCGACGAGATGACCGTCGAACGGTGTGCGGTATACAACCTGTGGGTGAGTCACCGGTCGAGCGACGAGATGACGTTGCACTGGAGCAGTTTTGGCAACGGCAGTGCCAACCTGACGGTGACACCTACCGCAGGTGGTGTCGACACGACATACACCGGTGTGACGAGTCCGTATCGCATCACGGGGCTAGTGCCATCGACGTCATACACACTCACCCTTACGCCGCAGTGTGACGGCGAGACAGACGACGGTCTGCCGCAGAGTGTCACGTCGGCCACCCTGGCCGGGCCGCACGAGGGGTTGGTCTACTGCGAAAGTTTCGAGCCTGGCGAGATGGATTCAGCATGGACGCTGACCGGTGCGGCTGCGGCGGTGACGTTGCGCAGCTACACAGGGGTGCGCAGCCTGTACATCACCGAAGGGTCAGGCTATGCCGTGATGCCGCAGGTGGCTGACAGCAGCGGCACACTGGCGACGGTGGACAGCCTGATGCTTGACATGAAGGTGTATCCCACGACGGCAATGTGCCAGATAGAGGTAGGTCTGACAGACTATCCAGAGGAGGACACCACGATAGTGCCCATCGACACGATAACATGTGTGGTTGGCGGGGCTTGGAATGCCGTCACCGAACATCTGTCGACGCACGGTGCCAGCGGGCGCTACATAGTGTTGCGGGCCATCGGCACAGGCAGCATCTATCTTGACGACCTGCGCATAGGACGCTGTCTGCTGACAGGTGTGGCGTTGTCTGGCAGGACTGCCACCAGCATCACACTGTCGTGGGATCTGACGAGCGACAGTGCCGACGTCACCATTGAGCCCATCCTGGGTGGTGGTAACACCATCAGTGTCACGGTACAGCAGACCACCATCTCGGACGGCAAACAACACTACACCATCGTCGGGCTGACGCCTGGCAGCAGCCACAGCTATGCCGTATACGGCAGCTGCGATGCCGTGCATTGCGGAGCCGCCAGTGTGGCTGCGACCACCTATGCACAGGACTATACGATACCCTATTGCACCGACTTTGAGATGAGCAGCAGCCTGCCCACCGACTGGCAGGTCGTCAGCAGCCACAACAACCGTCCACAGACAGGCACAGGCAGCCATCATAGCGGCAGCCGTGCCCTGGAGATGAGTGCCGCAGGTGGCGCAACGAGCGAGCACAGCCTGGTCATGTTGCCGCCCATCTCGGCAGACACGGCAACCGACCTCATCGTCAGTTTCGCTGCCATGTCGCAGTATACGGGAGGCACCATAGCTGTCGGCACCATCAATGACAATGGCGACGAGAGCAGCTTCACTCCGCATGACACCTGTACACCCACCTCACAATGGATGCGCTACGCCCTTGCCGTCGGCACAGGTGACGGTAGGCGGCTGGCGTTGCGCTACATCCACAACGGATACAGCACACGCACAGCGTGGATAGACGACCTGGAGGTCAACCTGGCCGGCGTCAGTGGGATAACAGCGTCGGGCGAACGTGCCAATGGTGCCACACTGACATGGAACGGCGACACCGTCGACATCGAGTTGCGGCGCAGTGGCAGCGTCTGGACCGAGCGTCACCTGGCAGCCAGCAGTCCGTTGGTACTAGACAGTCTTGACGAAGGCGTGACCTACAGCTACTACGTGCGGTGCCGCACGGCGGCAGGCGAAGGATGCTGGATGTATGCGGGCAGTTTCACCACCAACAGCGACGCTTTGCGTGCCGACTACTGCCATCCCACCAGTTTCACCCTCGGCACCTCGCTATGGACGCTTCCGTTCCTCGAAGAGGAGAGCTACAGCGGCCTGCGGGTGAGCCTCGAAGCCACTGGCAGCGACACCGTACAGGTCGGGCTGATGACCGACGAGGGCGATGCCGCCACCTTCACCCAGATAGGCAGTGGCAGCGTGACCGCGTCGGGCTGGACACGCATAGTGTGCACCCTGACGGGGCACGAGTCGCATGGCCACTACATAGCGCTACGCAGCACTGGCAACGTTGATGTGCGACGTCTGCGCATAGCGCACGGCGACATAACAGCCTCCGATGTCACGTCGATAGGTGCCACACAGGCCACTCTGTCGTGGAGCGCCGATGGCGAGGTGGACAGCGTCGAGCTGACCCTCACGACGGCAGGTCTCGTGACGTTCGACACAGTGATGCCCTACCCGGCAGTACAGAGTATCACCATCCATAACCTCGACGCCTCCTCCAGCTACGGCTACACCTTGACGGCCGTCAGCGACACGTCGGCACGCAGTTGTTCCAATACCGACGGGGCTTTCATCACACTGGGGTCCGACATTGCCGACGGCTGGTGCGAGACCTTCGACAGCTACAGCTACGGCACGTTGCCTATCGGTTGGACCAGCCTAGAGGGCAACGGTTCAGACCCTGCGATATACTATTACAGCGGCAGCCAGCGGCTTCGCCTGACGTCGAACAGCGAGACCCAAGCCACCGTGGCGCTACCTACAGCGCTGACGACAGTCGACAGCCTGCGTATGCGGGTGGATGCCATCGTCACAGGCAGCTACACAACGGGCAGCATGCTTGTGGCGGGCATCATGAGCGACCCTGCAAGTGCAGCAACCTTCACGCCACTCGACACCGTCTTCCCCTCCACCGAAAGCCAGGCATACACCCTCGACCTGAGCGGCTACAATGGTTCAGGGCGCACCATAGCGCTGCGTTACCTCTCGCCAACGGGGAGCAGCAGTGTCTACCTCGACAACATGGGGCTGGGCACAGCGCAGGTGACGGGGCTACAGGCCGACCGCATCACCGACCGCAGCGTACGCCTGCGATGGCAATCGGAGGCAGCCGTGCACATCGTCGGCAGCGACGTTGACACCGTCGTCGACGGCAACGAGCTCATCGTAGAGGGGCTGTCGGCCAACACAGGCTACACCTTCAGTGCATTCGTTGCAGCGACCGACTCGACGTCGCAGTGTCGCACCGTCAGCGTCGGCATACACACCCTTGCCGAGCCGATGATGCCGCCTCTGTGCCTCAGCCTCGACGACTACAACACGGCGAACCAGCTGCCCTATGGCTGGACGCGTCCCTACGGCACCTACCCGACATCGTACGCCTACACCCGCTACGAAGGGTCTCGCTCGCTGCGTTTCTACACCTCGAACGGCAGCAACATGGTGGTGTCGCCACTTGTCGAGGCAGAGAGTCTGGCAAACCTCTACTTGTCGTTCTACCTGTACAACAGCTCGTCGTACGGCACCCTTGAGGCCGGCGTGATGACCGACCCGTCAGACACCTCGACCTTCACAGTGCTCCAGAGCTACGGCTACACATCGGGATGGACACGCTGCGAGCTGTCGCTCAGCGGTGCCCCGGACAGTGCGAGCTATCTGGCTTTCCGCTACTCGACAACCTCGTGGTGGTCGCAGACGGCCTACCTGGACTATGTGATGCTCATCGGATGTCCGATGCCGACAGCCACACTACAGAACCCACGGGCCAACACAATAGAGGTGCATTGGAGCTATCCACAGGATGCGGCCGACAGTGTGGTGATAGAATGGGGCGGCAACAATGTGCACACAGCGACATCGCCCTACACCATCACGGGGCTCAACAGTTCGACCGGCTACACCGTCAACGTGCGTCCGCTGTGTGCCGACGACATAGGATGCCACGCCGTCAGCCTGAGCCAGAGCACGCTGCCGGAGCCGTCAGACATGCCCTATTGCCAGAGCTTCAGCAGCTACAGCATACCGTCGGAATGGCACGTATGGAGCGACAGCGGCAGCATCAACCTCAACACCGCGACGCCCGACGGCAGCCGTGCGCTGCGGCTTTATGCCTATGCCGGAGCCTCGGTGACGGCCATCATGCCGCAAATCAGCACTGCCGGCTACTGCAGCACCCTCGACAGCATATATCTCAACATGCGCATCTCCGCCCCTGCCGACATCGACACCGCTTCCGTACTGCAGATAGGTGTTGTCGGGGACATACTGTCTTCCACCAGCTTCACCCCGCTGCGCACCATCCAGCTGGGCGGACTTGCTGTCGACGTGTGGCACACATACACGTTAAGCCTGCCCTCGTCGGCTTTGGTGCCGGGATTTCTGGCGTTGCGTCTGGTGTCGGCATCGGATGCCAGCACCACCATCAACGTCGACGATGTCTGCGTCGGCTACTGTTTCGCCACCGACATACACATCACAGACATCACGCCCCACTCTACAACCTTCGAGTGGACAAGTCATGGGGCCGACAGCATCACCTTGCAATGGGATGGCGGGAGCTACACCACCCTTCAATCGCCATTCACCGTCGAAGGATTCACTCCCAACCAGAGCTACACCTTCAGCTTCAACGCACACTGTCCCTGCAACTATGGATACTACTCCAGCAACAACCTGACACCTCGCATGCCGGCCGAGCCGATGGTGTTGCCCGTGTGCTACACCTTCGACGACAATAACATCGGCAGCTTCCCCGACAACTGGCGACGGACATGGGGTGCCAACTCGGCCTATCCGCGTGTTGCCGCAGCAGGTGGCGAGAGCCACGTGATGGACCTCTACACCAACTCGGCTACACCGCTCATCATGGCCATGGAGCCATTGCCCGACAGCTGTGGCGACGTGGTGGTGAGCCTGCGTGTCTGGTGCAGCAATGCCGACGCCGCAGACACCGGCCGCATGGTGTTAGGCCTGATGACCGACGCCGAAGCCGGGAGCACCTTCACACCGCTCTATTCCATTGTGCTCGACGCCACCGACACATGGCAGACCTTCACCTTCGTGGTGCCGCAGTCGCCGCTCCACAATCCGGCCCTGCGGTTCTCGCCGCACGGCACGTACCACTACTACATCGACGACATCAGCGTGGCCGACTGTGCCGCCCAAATCGAGACGACCACAGCCAACGACAGTGTGAGCATAACCCTCCTCGGCACTTCGACAAGTGCCCTTGTCGAAGTCACAGACCCCAACGGAGAGAGCCGCACCACAGGTCCGTTGGCAGCAGGCACACACGCCATCGCCAGCCTCGGCCTAGCCGCCGACAGCGCATATACCCTACATGTCTATGCTCTCTGTGGCGACACCATAGGATGTCCCGCGCCGAGCGTCATTGTAGGCGGGCGTCACACATTGCCGCTCTGCGAAAACTTCTCTGGCGACGCGCTGCATCCCGACGGATGGAGCGTGGCCGAACGCAACGACCCGACATATCCACGCATTGAAAACGGCCGTTATCACATGAGGGCGGCAGTGTCTGGCGGCAACACGGTGCTCCTGCCGTTGCTGCCTGTGGGCCACAGTCTCGGCGGCATACAGGTGCGTGTCGAGGTGACATACAACAACAGCAGCGACCCTGTCTATGCCTACCTCGAGCTTGGGACCGTCAGCGGAGGACAGTTCAACAGCCTTGCCGAGCTGCACAACAGCAGTGCGACACAGACACATCATGTAGTCCTGCCGTCATCCGACGGCACACGTCTTGCCATCAGGTCACGCTCCGTGTCGGGTGTACGCGACATATACCTCGACGACCTGCAGCTTGCCACCGTGCCCGAGCCAGCCAGCTACACGCTGACGCGGACGGGCTACCGCCAGCAGCATGTCTACTGGCCGTCGGGCGAGGCAGCCAGCCACTACAGCATTGAATACGGGCCCACCGGCTTCGCCGCCGGCAACGGCGACACCGTCGTCAGCGACAGCTGCCACGCCGTGCTGGCGCCACTGACAGCCTCCACGTCCTATCAGTTCTACTTCATCGACACCCTGGGCAACCGTTACTGCTATCCACACACGTTCACCTCTATGCCCGCGCCTGTCGAGATACCCTACTGCCAAAGCGGCACCGTCAACCTGGCCGGCGGACAGCTGTATCTGCTGCCCGAGTCGACCATGCCGCTGCAGGGTCTCACCATGCTGCTGAGCTGGCGCAGCAACGGGGCACGTCTCATTGTAGGTGCAATGTCCGACACAGACGACACCGTCACCTTCAGCGCCATCGACACCCTGAGTCCCCTGTCTGCCAACACATGGCAACACGACAGCGTGAGCCTTGGCGGCTACAGCGACACAGGCCATTTCGTTGCCCTGCTCCTCGAAAGCGGCACGGGTGCCCTCGGCCAGCTGACGCTTCAGGCGGTGCCGCAACCCCATTTCCACGTATTGAGCAGCAGCGTCATCGAAGCCACCCAGGAGGGTGACGATGTGGACTACTGGCTGCGCGTATGCAGCAGAGGTGGAGCACAGTCGGCAGGCACACTGCACCATGTGACGACGTCGCCATACAACATCACCTCGCTGGCGATGTACACCTACTATGACATCTACACACTGGCCGACTCGGTCGGCACCACCTGCGCACCTCCAACGACACTGCGCACCCACCTCGACGTTGCCACACCCTATTGCACAGACCTCGGCGGTGGGCTGACCGACGGATGGCTGCGCATGGGTCACTACATGGCTATGCCCTATCCGTTGGTCGACTCGCTTGCCAAGCTGCATGTCTACGTCAGCGGCAGCGGTCCCGTCACCGTCGGCGCCGCTTCGGCGCTCGACGACACCACCACGTTCGTAGCGTTGCATACCGCCACCCTCGACGCCGCCGACAGCCATTTCTATCTGGCACCTTACGCCTCGACGATAGGCGACCGTCACTACCTGGTCTTCCACCTCGACAGCAGTGCATCGGCCATCAACAGCCTCAACGTGCAGCTGGTGGCACGCCCCACGTACCATGTGTTGAGCAGCAGCACCATCGAGGCCACACTGCCCGACAGCCTCGAGGCCGACTACTACATCGAGGCATGTCCTAGCGGTCAGGCGCAAGGCAGCGGCACCGTGTTCCACGCCACCACGTCGCCCTATGTCATGCAGGGGCTATCCATGTTCACCTATTACGACCTCTATGCACGAGCCGACTCGGCCACAGCCACCTGTGCCGCCCCGGTAACGCTGCGCACACACCTCGACATCGAGCCGCCCTACTGCAACGTCGAGGGTGGCGACGGATGGTACACCGCGGGGCGTTTCCACGTGATGCCCTATGCCGTGGTCGACACCATGATATCGCTCTATGCCACCTTCACCAGCCGCGGTCCCGTCACCATCGGCGTGCAGCCCACCCTGACCGACACGTCGTCCTTCGTGCCGTTGGCCTACTTCCAGAACAGCACCCTGGAGGAACATGTGGTCCACCTGGCCGACTATGCCACACTGGTCGGCGAGCGGCATTACCTGTCTTTCCAGTATACCGGCACCAACAGTCTGGTGGAACAAGTGTACCTGCACACGTGTCCTGTACCGCACGCGGTGTTGCATGCTTTCAATGTGGTGCGTTTCGAGCAGGACAGTGCCGGAATAGAGTACTGGATTGCCTACGGCGACACCGTGGTGCATGCCGACACGACACCTTTCTACATCCGCAACCTGGAGCAGAACACCACCTACCAGTTCAGCATCCAGTGCGACAGTGCCACGGCGACCTGCATACCGCCCCTCGCGGTTCTCACCGGCGTACAGATAGCGGCGCCCCATTGTGCCGACCTGTCGGGGCACCGCTTCACCGTCGACAGCCTTCCGGCGGGCTGGTTCACTCTCGACGGTGGAGAATATGTCATCATGCCCATCATCGACATCGACAGCGTGGCGCGTCTGTTCGTGCGGTTGCGCTATCGGCTGTCGCAAGTGGGCACGGCACTTGTCGTGGGAGTGATGAGCAACCCCTACGACGCCACCACCTTCACCGCCACAACGACCCTCAGCGACGTCAGTCCTACGCTGCACACACTCGACATCAGCATGGCAGGCTACAGCGACACAGGGCACTATCTGGCTTTCCACGTCGTCGGCAGCAACGCACAGAGTGCCATCATCGACCGCATCGAGTTGCAGACGGTACCCTTCGTCGAGTACCTGCTGACGGCATGGGACAGCGTGGTCGTCGTCCCCACCATAGGCACCACCTACGACGGTGTGTCGTACATCGGCTACGCCGACACGCTGGTGACAGCCGACAGCCTGCCTTGGGGCATCGGCGGACTGCCTGCCGACAGTGTGCTGATGTTCAACATACAAAGTTCCGACAGCGTGGCGCCCTGCATAGCACCCACGACAGTACACACCACACATTTGGCCGCGACGCCGCTCTGCCACCTCGACGCTGTGCTGACGTCCGCTTCGCCGCTATGGCGCGGACCCGAGCTTGCCGACAGCAACCTGGCGAGCCTGCTGTTCCGGGCCACCGTCACCTCGGCCGTCTCGCCGACACGCATCGCCATAGGCACCCTACGGCTGCTGGGCGTCGACAGCACCTTCCATGCTGTCGACACCATCAGCCTGACAGCCGGGCAGGTGGCCACGACGAGCTTCGGTGCCTACCTCGGCGAGGGACGTTTCCTGGCGTTGATGCTGCTCGAAGGCAGTGCCACCCTGACCGACATCACCCTTGACCACTGTCTCACGCCGCTCGACGCCAGTCTGTCGCTGGTGCGCCACAACATAGTGCGGCTGCACCCTGGCGCGCTGCCAGGCACGGGCGACCTGTGGCTACGCTATGGCCCCGACGGCGGCACACAAAGCGTGGTGCATGTCGACAGCCTGCCGTGCGACTATGCCCTGTCCAACAGCACCACCTACAGCTTCACCCTCGGGTGCGACAGCACCACAGCGGCCGACGCCACCTTCTCGTGCGCCGAGCCGATGACCATCACGACCCTGTCGCCACCGCCACCCCTCTCGTGGTGTGCTACGTTCGACGCCACACCTGCCGGACAGCTGCCCTCCGACTGGCGTATGGCCACCGCACAGAACGCCGCCCAGCAGACCGTCGTCACTCAGGACGTCAGCCACACCGCATCACATTCGCTGTCGATGCACAGCACCATAGGCCACAACAGCGTCGTGGTGCTGCCCGACCTGGGCCTCGACAGCCTTAACGACCTGTCCGTCTCGCTATGGATGCGTACCGACGATGCCACCCTCGGCATGCTGGAAGTGGGTGTCATCTTCAACCCGTCCGACCCCGAGACATTCCGTCCGCTGTGGCAGCTCACCTGTCACGAAGCGGGAGTGTGGGAGCGCAAGATCGTCGACATGACAGAGGCACCCGCCGAGGCCTACTTCATGGCGTTGCGCTGCCGTGGTGTGAACGGCACCGACAACGTGTGGCTCGACGACCTTCACATTGCCGACTGTGGTGCAGGCAGCCTGACGGTGACCGACGTCGAAGCCAACCAAATCAGCCTGCGCTGGCGCCAGACGGGCACACCCACACTTACCCTCGACGTGCTGTCCGACAGCGGGCAGACCATCACCGTCGACCTCGCCACCATCACCACCACCGACCCCTACGAGCCTGCCTACCGCCACGCCACAGTGACAGGCCTCGACCCCCTGACCAACTATCGTTTTGCCTTCAGCGCCGAGTGTGGCGGCAACGGCTATTGCACGTCCGACTACAGCGACACCTGTCGCGTGTTCACCCCTGCCGGCGGCTCCGGCTGCATCGACCCGACCAACCTGTCGGCGTCGTACACCACATGCTTCTACGGCAGCTATGGCGACCCTGTGGCCGACACGGGCAGCATCGACATGGGCTACGCCTCGCCGCTGTCGCGCCACACGGTGCACTACGACGCCGACGAGGTAGACCCTCGCACAGGCGGCTTGCTGCACACCGTCCCCACCGGAGCACCGGCCTCGGTGCGTCTGGGCAACTGGAACCACAACAGCGCCTCGCCCGAAGCCGAAGCCATCAGCTACGGCATCAACGTGGACACCACCGACTTCAACCTGCTCATCATGCGCTACGCCGCCGTGCTGCAAGACCCCAACCACTCGCGCGACAAGCAGCCCCGCTTCAGCCTCGAGCTGCTCGACGCGGCAGGTCGCGTGCTCGACTCGTCGTGCGGACGTGCCGACTTCATAGCCAACTACCAGCTGGGATGGAACATAGCCGCCAACAACGTGCTTTGGAAAGACTGGACCACCGTCGGCATCGACCTTACACCCTATGCCGGCCAGACGATATACGTGCGACTGACCACACGCGACTGCAACGAAGGGTCGCACTACGGCTATGCCTACTTCACCCTCGAGTGCATGCGCCGCAACGTGACCACGTCGAGCTGCGGCGTGGTGGACAACAACCAGTTCACGGCACCGTCGGGCTTCAACTACTACTGGTACACCTCGGCCTCGTCCGACACCATCTCGACACAGCAGACCATCTCGGTGCCGACCGACAACACGCTGAACTACATCTGCCAAGTGTCGTTCGTCGACAATCCGGGATGCTACTTCACGATGAACGCCTATGCCGGAACACGCTATCCGCTGTCGCTCTTCACCTTCGACGTGAGCCTGGCCACATGCAGCTTCGACGTGGTATTCAACAACCAGAGCACCATCTCGTCCGACGGCACGACACCGGTGGGCACGGGCGAGGGCGTTGAGACTGCCGTCTGGATACTTGGCAACGGCGACACCATAGCGGCCTACAACACAACGATGAACTACACCGAGGAGGGCACCTACGACATCAGCCTCATCACCGGCATCGCCGGCGACGCCTGCCTCGACACGCTGACGGTGCCACTGACGCTTGCCTTTCCCGAGACAGGCCTCGAGATAACAGGCCCGACAGAGCGATGCTGGAACGACGCTCCCGACACCCTGTGGCTCCACAACGTGGTGGAGCTGTACGACGCGTCGCACACCTGGACCCTCTACGACTCGACAGTGGTGGGCACCAAGGTGCAGAAGCAGTATTGGCTCGTTGTCGACTCGTCCAACTACGACACGGGCAACCATACCTTCAGCGTCAGCGCCCTCGACAGCGTGGGCTGCACCCTGTCGCTCTCGCATCCGCTGACGATATTCCCCACCTATCGCATACACGACACGCTGCACCTGTGTTCGCTGCTGCTGCCCTACGAGTGGCGCGACACCACTATGACATCTGCCGACCTGACGCCGCCCAGCTCGACCACAGACCATAGCATCCACCGCTCCACGGCCGATGGCTGCGACAGCGTCATGTACCTCAACCTGACCCTCTACAACAACGCCGACTTCACCCCACGCGACACGGCCTACGACGTCATCTGCGACAACCAGTCTTTCTTCTTCTCCGACTCGTTGCTCGTCCCCGATGCCACGCTGACCCACAACACAGGCACAGGCCAGATGGTCTACACCGACTCGCTCTCCTCCTCCATAGGATGCGACTCGCTGTCCACCGTCGTGCTCACCGTGCACCCCACCTTCGACCACCACCTGTGGGACACCGTCTGCAGCAACATCGGCTACACCTGGGGCACACCGCAGCGCCAGATGCTGCCCACCGGCAGCACCGTAGCCACGCTGCACGGCAGCGACAGTCTGGCGTCGGTGCCCTCCCTCCACCCGTCCGACACCGCTTTCACCGACAGCCTGACGACGGTGAACACCTGCGACTCGCTGTCGAGCCTGCACCTGCACCTGCGCCCCGCCTACGACCTGCACTACTACGACACCATCTGCGACGCGCATATCGACTCCATCGGCAGCGACAGCCTGGCGGCGTGGCAGCACCACATCTACCGTTTCGAGGCTACCGGCCACGACACGACAGGCGTCTACAGCTACCCACGCACCACCGTCGCTTACAGCTGCGACAGCGTCCGCACACTGCACCTGCGCGTCTTCCCGACCTACGACCAGCACCTCTACGACACCATCTACGACGGCGATCACTACATCTTCGAACAGACCGTCTACGACACCACGGGCATCTATCCGCACCGTCTGGCAGCCGTCTATGCCTGCGACTCGCTGCGCACACTGCACCTGCAGCGCAACCGCCGCACATACATCGACACCGTGCTGTGCCAGAACACACTGCCCTACACGTGGAACGGCGTGACCTTCGCCGACGGCAGCGGCATCAGCAACGGATTGGGCATGCAGGTGCTGAGCGACTCGGTGCACCTTGCCGGACAAGACGGCATCGACTCGATGGTGGTGATGCAGGTGGTGGTACGCGACACATCGGCAACCGTCGACATAGTCCACACGTGCGACTCGCTCGTCTGGTTCCACAAACCCGACACCACCTATCGCGAAAGCACCACCGAGCCGTGGCACCTGATGCAACAGACGACGCCGTTCGACACCACCGAGCTCGGCTCGCAGCAACGCGGTGGCGACTACCTGCCCTTCACCGTACACCTGGCCTCCTACACCGTGCAGTGCGACTCGGTGCGCCACCTACAGCTGACCGTCGACTATACACACTACACCACCGACTACCGCATAGCCTGCGACAGCCTGCTGTGGCCCGATGCGCCAGGAGCACTCACCACACCGCGCTACTACTACCACGACACTCTCGGCATCGCAGGGTCGCTGGGCAGCTACCACACGACCGGACCCGTCGACACGCTGGTCACCGTGGGCGGATGCGACTCGGTCACCAACCTCGACCTCGACATACACTATGCCACCTACGAGTGCGAGATCGACACCTTCTGCTGGTACGAGTACTACTTCTGGCGCACACAGTATGCAGGCGACACTACCTACGGCCACTGGTCCGAGACCGACCACTACTACCTCGACGACACACTGCAGACCCACGTCTTCCTCCACCACGAGGAGCCCACGCTGAGCATCACCTGCGACTCGGTGCGTGCCATACAGCTCACCCAGATGGCACGGCCTCAGCTGCATCTGACCGACAGCATCGACTGTCTCCGCGAGCTGTACATATTCGGCATCGAGAGCGATGTGCCCTACCTGCAATGGACCGACAACCGCACCACGATGCTGCTGCGCGACGCCGTCATCGAGGTTGCGCCGACAGCGAACACCACCTACCGAGCCTACGTCGACTACCACATGGCGCCGCTCTGTCCGCTGACCGACAGCATCAGCGTGCGCCCCGTCGTGGTGCCCGAGGCCGTGATGAAGGTCAACCCCGAAAACCTGCGCTACGACGCTCTCGAGTTCGACGCCTACGACCTCTCCACCGTGGCGCCACGCAGCATACACCCCGACGACATCGAAATATGGACACGCGGATGGTATGTGAACGGCCTGCTGCAAGACGAGGCAAGCTGGCAGCTGCACTACCTGGCCGCCCCCGACCGCGACACACTGCACCTGGCACTGCGCGTGTACAACGGCCAATGTGCCGATACTGCCATTCGCCTGATGCCAATCAACCGTGTGGCCATCTTCGCACCCAATGTCTTCACACCCATGCGCGACAACAACCAACGGTTCATCATCGTGGGACACGGCATACACTCGGCCGAGCTGTACATCTACAACCGCGAAGGACTGCTGCTCTACAACAGCGAGGCTACCGCGTCCGACGGCAACATCGAGATGAGCTGGGACGGACGTCGCAACGACGGTCGCCTATGCCTGCAGGGCAACTACGTCTGGAAACTGGTCTACCACACCGTCGACGCACTGCAAAGCGAAGCCACCGAAGTGGGCAGCGTGCTGCTGCTGAAATAAATTTGTGAATGCGTTAATGCGTTAATGTGTTAATGTGTTAATGCGTTAATGTGTTAATGCGTTAATGTGTTAATGCGTTAATG
>FLNX01000515.1_pt1 | contig 14496 bp, 10 predicted proteins | sample 1140341 | NCBI WGS metagenome assembly FLNX01 (sample SAMEA3878208, study PRJEB12797) | bioreactor metagenome | biome: Moose rumen | place: Sweden | collected 2011-10
AACTGGTCTTTGGGAGACTACTTTAAGAAAGAATCCATCGCTTTTTCCTATGAATTTTTGACGAGCCCCAAATGGCTTGGTCTTGATCCCAAAAAACTGTCTGTGACGGTCTTTGAGGGCGATGCATCTGCTCCCCGCGATGAAGAAGCGGCCGGCTACTGGAAAGACAATGGCATGCCCGAGGATAAAATTGCCTATCTTCCTGCAAGCGACAACTGGTGGGCAGCAGGCCCAACAGGTCCTTGTGGTCCTGACACAGAAATCTTCTACTGGGTTGGTCAGGGGCTTCCTCCCCTTGGCTCAAACAAAAAGACCGACAGTGCCAATTGGATGGAAATCTGGAACAATGTTTTCATGCAGTATGACCGTCAGCCAGATGGAAAACTGAACAAGCTGCCCAAGCAGAATGTGGATACGGGCATGGGGCTGGAGCGCACCAACTGTATCCTGCAGGGAAAGACAAGCGTATATCAGACAGAAGTTTTCCAGCCTATTATTGCTGAGATTGAAAACCTTTCTGGCTATACTTATGGCTCTGACGAGGAAAAGGACAAGAGCGTTCGCATTATCGCTGACCATACCCGTGCTTCTGTCTTTATTTTGGGTGACCAGCGGGGTGTAACTCCGTCAAATCTGGGTGCAGGGTATGTGCTCCGCCGTTTGATTCGCCGTGCTGTGCGCCATGGCATGAAACTGGGTATTGAAAATGAATTTTTGGCAAAGGTTGCGTCTCCCGTTATTGAAAACTTTAAGGAAGCCTATCCCGAACTGGAGCAGAATCGGGAAAAGATTTGCAATGAACTGACGGCTGAGGAGAATAAATTCCGCGAGGCTCTGAAAAACGGCGAGGCGGAGTTCCAGAAACTGCTTCCCAATTTGATGAAAAATCCAAAAAAAGAAATCAGCGGTAAGGTTGCCTTCCGTTTGTACGATACTTTTGGATTCCCGGTGGAACTGACACAGGAATTAGGTGCAGAGCATGGCTTTACGGTGGATTTGGAAGGCTTTAAGGAAGCGGAGAAAAAACACAAGGAAGCGTCAAAGTCTCTGGATGCGGGAAAGGCTAAGGGCGGACTTGCAGAGCAGAGTGATACGACGACAAAGTACCACACGGCAACGCACTTGTTGCAGCAGGCTTTGGTCAACGTGTTGGGCGACAAGGTTGCGCAGAAGGGGTCTAACATCAACAATGAACGCATGCGCTTTGACTTTACCTTTGACCGGCCCATGACTCCTGAGGAAGTTAAAAAGGTTGAGGACATCGTAAACGAAAAGATTAAGGAAGATCTTCCGGTTACGATGGAAGTGATGACGTTGGAGCAGGCTAAGGCGGAAGGTGCCCGTGCTTTGTTCGCAAATAAATACGGTGAGAGCGTAAAAGTCTATACGGTTGGCAAGAATCCAAAGAATGATTGGTTCAGCAAGGAAGTGTGTGGCGGTCCCCATGTGCAGCACACGGCTCAGATTGGTGACTTTAAGATTACCAAGGAGCAGTCTTCTTCTGCGGGCGTGCGACGTATTCGCGCAGTGATTTCTGGTGGCTTGCCACTGGATAAATAGCAATTTGTTGCAATTTTCTGTAACAAAGTACAGTTATGTCTGTTATATAAAGTAAGAAAGTTTAGTGGTATTCTGCCGCTGGCTGAATAATGAGGTGGATAAAATGAAAAAATTAGCTCTTGGACTCGCACTTTTTCTGGTGGCCGCAACGGCGGTGTTTGCGCAGAATGACTTGCAGGCCCTGGCGGTTGTAAAATTGCATAAGCCGGAGACCATCACGCTTCGTCAATTGAAGTCCAGAGTAGAGATGTACCAGAAGCAAAATGGCGTCTCTTCTTTTACGGTTGATCAGAAAAAAGATATTCTTGCCGCCATTATTGATGAAAAACTGGTTGTGCAGGCAGCGCAGAAGGCAAACATGCAGATTACGGATTCTCAGGTGGAACAGTATTTCCTCCAGAGCGTAAGCCAGCAGGTTGGTCAGCAGGTAACGGAAGCACAGTTTGCGGACATTGTAAAGTCTCAGACAGGTCTTTCTCTGGATGACTTTATGAAGCAGCAGTTGGGAATGAATGTTGCTGACTACAAGGCCTTCTTGAAGAATCAACTTTTGGCCCAGCAGTATGTGTTGAGCCAGAAACAGAATGAAATCAAGAATGTTGCTCCCAGTGATGAGGAAATCCGCACCTTCTACGATTTGAACAAGGCTTCTTTTGTGTGGAACGACATGATGAAACTTTTCCTGGTGATTGTGCCCAAGGACGGAAAGGACAACGAAGCGGCAAAGAAGAAAGCCGACAGCATGCTTGCTGACTTAAAGGCAAAGAAACTGACCTATGACAAGATTAAGTCCAACATGGAAAGCGACAAGGGCTATCAGGGCGGTGATTTGATTGTCAGCAAGACGGCTCAGCATGCACAGCAGTTGGGAATCAGCTATCAGGAATTGATGGAACTCTTTGGACGTGACATCGGCTATATTTCAAATCTGAATGAAACGAGCGACAACTTTCAGTTCTACGCAGTGCGCCAGAAATATGCGGCAAAAATGCTGAGCTTGAGCGATGTTGTACAGCCGGAGACGACAATTACGGTCTATGACTACATCAAGTCTAATCTGACGCAGCAGAAACAGAGCCAGTTCCTTATCACTGCCATTCAGGATATCACTAAATCTTTGGACACGCCGCAGAATGTGGATCGCAAGAAGACTGGTGATGCGCTTAATAAACTGCTGAACTGGTAACGGTATGTCACGACGAAAAGGAAGAATCTTGGCTTTTCAGGGACTCTACTCCATGGAAATTGGAGGAAACCCGCTGGAAGACGTGCTTAAACTGACATGGGCAGAAAACGACAGGGGTGAGACAATTGATGAAGAGAGCGGTGCCTTTGCCCGAATGCTGATTGCCGGTACCGTAGAACACAAGGCCGAAATTGATGGCTTGATTACAAGACATCTGAACGGCTGGGAATTTGACCGTGTGAATAAAGTTTCGCTGGCTATTCTCCGCATGAGTGTGTATTCATTGCTGTACCAAAAGGATATTCCGGCCTCAATCGTGATTGATGAGGCTATCGGTATTGCAAAGGAATACGGACAGGATGAAGCCTTTAAATTTATCAATGCGGTTTTGGATACCATTAAAAAAACATTGAATTAGCCTATGACGACGAAAAGAAAAGGTGTAGTGCTCGCTCTTTCTCTGCTCTGTGCGGGGCTTTTCTTTTCGTGCTCTAAATCTGATAATCAGTCCTTTTTAGTTCAATTAGAACGTGTTGACGCATTTATTAGGCAGGGACAGACCTCCGATGCCATGGCAACGCTAAAAAAAGCGGAAAAAAATGCCTTCAGTGCCTTTGCCCGTTTGGGAATATACCGCCGCTACATGACTCTGGGAGAAAAATCCCTTGCAGAAAAAACCTTGCAGAATGCCTTAAAAGCCCTGCCTGAAAATCAGGAGTTGACGGCGGTGTATGCTCACTATCTGCTCCGTGCAGACCGTTATGATGAGGCGGTAGACATAAGCCGTCCTTTGGCAGGCACCCGCTATGGTTCACTGTATTCTGAAGCCGTGCTCAGAAAAGTGGCGGAACTTGCAAAAAAAACTTCCTTCTATTCTGATGAATTGGCGGCGGTTTATTACGATGCCTTTGTGGGCACTGGAAACACGCGCTGGCTTATGAACAGTGCACTGGTCTGTCTTTTGGCAGGCGATTATCAGACGGCGGCGGCCTTGCAGGATGTACATGCCCAGTATCAGTCGCAAAAGACGACGCGCTCCATGGCAGAAATGCTCTTTTGGGCATACGTGCAGTACGATGCGGAAAATTACGATGTATGCCTGGACAATCTGAGCAAGGTGAGGAGCGAAGTGCTTTTGCCTGCCGCCGCTGAACTTGCCAGCGATGCCTATGTGATGCTGAATGACAGAGACAGTGCGGAAGCCTCCAGAAAAATTGTATTGCAGTACAAGGGTGAAAAATCAGCGGATGTGCCGCCTGCGGTAAAAGTAAACAGCGCATTGTGGGAGCAGAATCGGGGCAATTACAAGCGCGCCTATGATTTGATTTTTGACGTGGTGACGAATAATGGGGATTATGTGCCTGGTCTGGTGACTTATGGCAGGTTTGCCTATGAAAGTTCTCTGCCGCCTGAAATGACCGATTTGGAAAAATCCTTGCGCATGACGGAATTCCGCACCCACTCCATGCAGGCATACGATGAGCGGCCGCGCATTCTGGTGAGCGATGCCTTGTACCGCATGGAAAGTGCCATTGCGCAGCAGAAGGCGGACGGCAAGGAAGTGGACGAAGACTTGCTGGTGGCACAATGCCTTTTATACTTTAAGAACAATCCTGATTTGACGCAGACTGCAAGACTGGCATATGTGTGGCAGATGCTGGAAGCGCATGAATTGGGGCAGAGTCTGTATCCGCCCAAACTGGTGCAGCTTGCCGTGCATGAACTTTTGGCAAATGGAAAGTTAGAGGATGCACGGAACCTTTTTACAAAATATCTTGACGCCCGCTACAGCCTGAAGAATGAAGAACCGGTAACGCAGAAGATATTGATTGATGTCTTTGGCGGAGAGCGGCCGGTGGCAAAGAATGTGATTCCGCCAGAAGTGCTGCGGGGAACTTTTGGAGACCGGGCGGCAAAGGAAGTGAACAGCATGGAAATTTGGGAAGGGGAGACGGCGGCCTATTTTACATTGCTGGACGGAAACATTACGGCTGCCCGCCGCCTGTATGAATATGTTCTCTTTGAGACGGGGGGGCTGCACCGCACTTCTGAGAGTACACCCATTGTCTCTGTGTCTCCGCTGGCTTCTCCGGTGACAGCATGTAATCTTGCCATGGTCTACAGCAGCACTGGTGATAAAAAGAATGCATTGGCCTTGTATGGGCTTGCGGCCGGGCGTACACGGAATGTTCTGGAAAAGGCTGATATACTCTATCGTTGTGCGGTGATTCAAAATGACTTGCGGGATGAAAACGCCGCATTGCTTTCGCTGGACTATTGCCTTTCGCTGAATCCCATACATGCGGATGCCCGCCTTTTGCGCAGGCAGATTGAAATTGCTATGAACAGATAAAAAAAACGCACCCACAAACGGAGTGCGTTAGCGCTGGGAGCCGCGCCGCAAGGCGTACCGCAGGTATGAAGCGATAGCGGAACGGCGGACATAGCGACCCAAGCGTAGTGAGGGGAACGCCCTGCCTATTCGATAACTGCGATGATGTCTGCGTTTTTGACAATCAGATATTCTTCACCGTCAATTTTTATCTGAGTGCCGGCATACTTGTCGTACATTACGCGGTCACCGACTTTTACGGTGATTTTTTCTTTTTCAGTTCCTGGACCGACTGCTTCTACTTTTGCAGTTTGAGTTTTTTCCTGTGCGGTCTCCGGAATGATGATTCCGCTGGCAGTTTTTGTTTCTGCCTTTTCCTGCTTGAGCAATACACGGTCAGCAAGCGGTTTGACTTTCATATTTTTGCCTCCAAAGAGTTTTGTTAGTAATTTGCTGTGTCAAAATGATACAGTTTTTGCGTATAAAAAGAACGATTGGGTCAAAATATACGTTTGATATTTTTAAAATAATAATAAATGTCTCAAAAGTCAAAGAAAATCGTGAAAAAAAGTACAAAAAAGTGAAAAAAGACCTGCAGTTTTGCCTGTGGCTGGTAAAAAAGTTTCAAAATGCAGGAAAATCCCTGAAAAATCATACTTTTTAAAAGTTGGCACGAATCTTGCTATATATTAAGTGAAATACGTAAATAAGTAGGAGACCGACATGACAAACGACGACGCAGTGCTTACAATGTACTTGAAGGAAATCAATAGAATTCCACTGATGAGCCGTGAGGAAGAAAACGAACTTGCACTAAAGGCAAAGGCTGGTGACAAGGCTGCAAAAGACAAAATCGTAAGGGCTAACTTGCGCTTTGTCGTGAATGTGGCAAAAAAATATCAGGGGCAGGGAATGGACTTGGTGGATTTAATCAGCGAAGGAAACATCGGCTTGATGACTGCCATTGATAAATTTGACGCTGAAAAGGGATATCATTTTATTTCCTATGCGGTATGGTGGATTCGTCAGTGCATTCTGAAGGCAATCTGCGAAAAGAGCCGTGCAATCCGTCTGCCCCTCAATCGTGCAAACGAACTGGTACAGATTGAGCATGCCCGCAAGATGGTTGGCAGCGGAAAGACTGAAGAAGAGGAAATTTCAGAAGTGGCAGAAATGCTGAATATGGATGCAAGCCATGTGCGCGATATGTTGAATATCAATCGTGAGATGGTGAGCCTTGACGCACAGGTGCGGGGCGGTGACAACGAAAATGCATCTGTCGGCGACTTTATGGAAGACGAGCGCTATGCATCTCCCTATGAGGAAATCCTTGCAAAGACAATGCATGATGACATAAACGAAGTGCTGGGAAGTCTCCGTCCCAATGAGGCCCGTGTTATTCGTCTGCGCTATGGTCTGGATGGAAGCCGTCCTATGTCTCTGAAAGAAGTAGGCGATGTATGCCAGCTGACAAAAGAACGTATTCGTCAGATTGAAAAACGGGCTATTGTTCGTATGCAGCACCCCAGAAGAATGCGCAAACTGGAAGCGTATGTAGCGGCATAAGTATATCTTGCTTGACACGAAGGCGACCCTCTCAGGCCGCCTTTTTTTGTGCGGATTTTGTTGTATAATTTTCTCGCTTTTTCAGAAATCCTATGTTAGAATAAAATAAGAATAAGAAATCAACACGCTATTCTTATAGGAGGATTTTCATGAAGAATGCAATCGTCGGTCAGTCTGGTGGTCCGACATCGGTAATCAATGCAAGTTTGGCAGGTGTTTTTGAGGCAGCTCGTGATAGAGGTGCACCGCATGTATACGGTATGGTTCATGGAATTCAGGGGCTTCTGCAGGAACGCTACATAGATATGAAGGAAAAACTAAAAGGTGCGCTGGACATTGAACTGCTAAAGCGCACGCCGTCAAGTTATCTGGGAAGCTGCCGCTATAAGTTGCCGGAGTTGGATGACCCCAAGGCAAAGGAAGTGTTTGATAAGATTTTTGCCCTGCTTAAAAAACTGGACATCGGTTTCTTCTTCTATATCGGCGGAAACGATTCAATGGATACAATCAATAAGCTGGCCATTTACGGAAAGCAGATTAATTCCGACATCCGCTTTATCGGTGTTCCAAAGACGATTGACAATGACCTTTGCGTTACCGACCACACGCCCGGATATGGAAGCGCGGCAAAATATATCGGTGTAGTAATGAAGGAGATTATCCGCGACGCAACGGTGTACGGAACAAAGTATGTGACGATTGTAGAAATCATGGGACGCAATGCCGGCTGGTTGACGGCTGCCGCTGCCTTGGCAAAGTCGGAGGACTGCGAGGGCGTGGATATGATTTGTCTGCCGGAAGTTCCCTTTAATGTAGACCGCTTTGTGGAAAAAGTGGAGCGGATGCAGAAGGACAAGGCGAGTATCGTCATTGCAGTATCTGAAGGCGTAAAACTGGAAGACGGCCGCTATGTCTGTGAACTTGCAGATGACGAGCATGCGGTGGATGCCTTTGGTCACAAGTCTCTGACGGGTACTGCCCGCTTCCTTGCCAATACCATTGCCCGCAAACTGGACACCAAGACCCGCTCAATCGAACTTTCTACGCTCCAGCGGTGTGCAGGACATCTTACCAGCCGCGTTGATATTACGGAAGCCTATCAGGTTGGCGGTGCCGCGGTAAAAGCGGCCTGCGAGGGACACACGGGAGAAATGGTGGCGATTAAGCGCATTTCAAACTCTCCCTACCAGTGTACCACGGAACTGCACCCCATCAGCGAAGTTGCAAACCTTGAAAAGAAAGTGCCGATGGAATGGGTAAATGCAGACCACACTCAGATGTTGCCTGCATTCATTGAGTATGCGATGCCGCTCATTCAGGCGGAACTGACTCCGATTTACGTATCAGGTCTGCCCCACCACATCTATCTGGATGACAGGAATCTGTAAACACTACATCTGACTGACAGATTGCACTCGTGCCCTTTTTCTTTGGTTGCACGGGTGCTTTTTATATATACTCGCTATAGGAGTTTTTACATGAAAAGAGACGGTTTTGTTTTTTTTGCTGCAGTGATGACCCTGGTACTTTTGATTTCGGGAATTTCATGCAGCGATGCAGATAATAATTCGGACGGCGGTGCTGCTTTTTCCTATTCTTTTTTGACGGAAAACCGCGGCTATATTGGAGGCTCCCTTATCTGGAATCCGGGAAGCGCTGCAGGGCAACTTTCAGTCGGCACTAAAGTTGCCGTCCGCCTGGGAAAACTTAGCCCAGTCAGCGATAATACGGTGTACTATGGAGACGTCGGCTCGACTGAAGTTACCATTACAACAAAAGACAGCGATATTACCCACGATAAGGATTGGGCAAGCGGAAGTGAAGTGGGAAGGGAATTGACGGCAAGCGTAAAGGAAGCGCTTTCAGGCACAAGTGGCAGCAAGGTGATGTATGAGGACGATCCCTCTCAGGCGGTTTATGGCTATCTGTCGGTAAATACTATTGATTCTACATCTGTATCGCTCACTTTTACACAGGTCAATAAAGACGGCTCATCTTCTTCAATGAGCAGGACGCTGAAGACGGAAGAAAGTTGGGATATTAACGGTGACAGGTATAATGACGTAAAATATACTAAACCGGATATTCAGCGGACAGGCTATGAAGATGCCCGCTGGCTTACTTTTCTGAATGAGCCGAAAGATCCTGTATCCTGCATGTACTTTACCTTTACTGCTGCCGAGGCACGTGCTGGCTATAGGGCGACAACGAGGGAAGCGGCTCGTGTAGAGGCGGGACTTTACGGTGTAAACAGTGACGGAGACTTTATTTACATTTGCGAAGGCGATAGCCCTACGGAACAGCCTGGCTGGGCTTATGGCGACTACCTTTTGTGTACGGAAGCATGTGATGGCTGGGAAAAAGCAAAAGCGGCTTATGGCTCTGACGAAATAAAACCCTTTGATGCCGATGGAAATGAAAATCCCGCCTTTTATGCAGAGGAAACTGCCGCTGAAATTCAAAATCAAGTGACCTTTAAGGCAGATGATGACAGTTACAACCGCTGCTATGTCATTACTCGAAAAGATGAAAATGGCAATCTTGGCTGTGTGAACAGACCTAATTATGCCTCCCATTCCGTTGATTATGACTATCAACTGTATCAGTTTCCAGACCAGGTGAATGGGCCTGGCATCCTGCTCAAAAGCCTTGCCGAAGATGCTGCCGTAAAAGAAAAAATTCTTGCTCTGAATGGCGGTGGAAAGGAACTGCCGGTAGCGGCTGCCGATGCAATTGCATGGCTGAACAAAGCCATTGCTGATACTGGCGCGGACGGATTTTTTGCGGCGGTCGTAAAGGCAAAGGTGATTGATGCGGAGGCGAAGGAGGATTACAACGATTATGTTGCCCAGGAAAAGTGTATTGAACTTTGGACTGCGGTCACGAGCGAAAACAAGAAGAATTACTGCCGCCTCTTAATTGACGAACTGTATGACGACTCTCCTGATGCTGTTGTGGAAGAGCCTGACTTGGAAAACATCTATCCGTCCATGGTGGCAAATGTAGGCAGCACCGATGAACTGGACAGGGAAAGCATGAGGGCCTGCCGCAATGCCGTTGCGGAAATTATAGACCGTGAGGCACGGGCCATAAGCCAGAACTATGAAGAATTCAAGAAAAACCGTGAGGTTATCCAAAATCAGTGGAAAAAATTCGTGAGTTTTGACCTTGTGGGGCTTATGTTTGGCGGAGATGCTGAGGCGGTCAAGAAGTCAAGGGTGGCAAAAGCGGCGGGCTTTGAATTCTGCTTCGGTTTAAAGGGGGCAATAACAAATCCCAGCGGTCAGTTTAGGGTGGATGTGGGTGCTGCTCTCTATGCAAATATAGACCTCTCCCTTAACTCCCTCGCAAACGCCGGCATTGAGGGGGCGGCAACACAACCCGCTCAGGGGCAGATGAATAAGTGCCTGAAAACGCTCTTTGAAGGAAAGAAAAATACAAGCGTCGTAAAGACTGATGTGGAAATGCAGTTGGGGCCCATCCCTATTGTCTTTGGCTGCAACGTACAGTTGGGGTTTGACTTTGACGTGGGAAACTTTAACCCGCACTTATGCTTTGTGGGTCTCTACGGCGGAGAGGCTTGGGTGGATGTGCGCTACGGCATCGAATGGTTCCTGCGTCCATACGTGCGCCCCTCTGCTGGTGCAAAAGCTCTTTACCCCACGGAACTCTATGTGGGGCTTGAAAAAGAGGATTCGGGAAAAGGCTACGACATTTCTTTTGGCCCCTGGGTAAGGATTACGCCTTCTGTCGGTATTGGAAAATCCTTTTTGAGTGCCCGCGTTTCAACGCCGGTTAAATTGGGTTCTCAGTTTAAGCTGCACATAGCGGACACTTTAAATACCGTTGATTTTAAGAAAGCGGCTCTGACGGTGCAGACAGACTTTGTGCCCTACGTGGAACTGAATTTTAAGATTATCTCGTTTAAAAAAGAGATATGCAGAGTGCCCCTTTTGGATCACGAACTGGTTTTGTATGATGCGGACAAGGGAATTCCAAATCCAAATAAGATTACGTTTAAAAAACGCGGTTCGTAAGTCTTTTTTTCATTCTGTGCGGGGCTTGGGGTGCAACCCCAGGAGAGTGGGGTATGGCGAAGACGGCGGCAAAAGCGCTGGCTGAGCCTAGGGGCGAGACTTCGCCCCTTTTTAAACCTCTAGACTTTTTTTTTGTTCTGTTGTATAGTTTTGCATATGACAAAGGCGTCATACAAAAGGCTCATCGTATGCCCGAGGGGGATTGGTGGCTTTATGTATGGCGCTTTTTTTGTCTTGCTATGTACATTATGTCACAAGGAGTTTTTTAATGGCTATCAAATCATTTAACGTGAAGAACGCGTATTGTAAGCGCGTATGGGAAGATTTGCAGGCTCGCTATGCAGATCAGGAGCACTTTTTGCAGGCCGCTGGCCTCGTTTTGGAGACGCTTTCTCCGGTTGTGGACACCATGCCCGAACTGGAAGCAACTGCCGTGCTGGAACGCTTTGTCGAGCCTGAACGCATCATCATGTTCCGTGTACCGTGGACAGACGATCAGGGTAAGCCCCATGTAAACCGCGGATTCCGTGTTCAGTTCAACAGCGCGATTGGTCCGTACAAAGGAGGCCTCCGCTTCTCTCCGGAAGTAGGTCTCGATGTTTTGAAATTCCTTGGCTTTGAGCAGGTTCTGAAAAACAGTCTGACAACGCTTCCTATGGGTGGCGGTAAGGGCGGTTCTGACTTTGACCCCCACGGAAAGAGCGACGGAGAAGTAATGCGCTTCTGCCAGTCATTTATGACGGAACTGTACCGCCACATTGGTGCTGATACAGACGTTCCCGCAGGCGACAAGGGTGTTGGCGGACGCGAAGTTGCATGGATGTTCGGCCAGTACAAGAGGATTGTGAACAACTTTACCGGCGTTCTGACAGGAAAGGGACTGGACTTTGGCGGTTCTCTGATTCGTCCGGAAGCAACAGGATACGGTCTTATCTACTTTGCGGAATGTATGCTCAAGGCGGCTGGAACTGACTTTAAGGGTAAGGTGTGTTCCATTTCTGGTGACGGAAACGTTGCTCAGTATGCATGTGAGAAAATCACTCAGCTGGGCGGTAAGGTTATTACCCTGTCTGACTCAAGCGGATACATTCTGGATGAAGACGGAATCGACGCAGAAAAACTGGCATACGTAATGGAATTCCGCGCTGCTCACAAGAAGGTAGACGAATACGTAAAGAAATATCCCAAGGCAAAGTTCTTTAAGGGTGAAAAACCTTGGGGTGTAAAGGTGGATTGTGCTTTCCCCTGTGCGACACAGGACGAAATCTACATTGAAGACGCAAAGAAGATGATTGCAAACGGCGTAAAACTGGTTGCAGAAGGCGCAAACATGCCGACTCGTGCAGATGCAATTGCAGAACTGCAGAAGGCTGGCGTTCTCTTTGCTCCGGGAAAAGCTTCTAACGCAGGTGGTGTTGCAGTATCAGGTCTTGAAATGAGCCAGAACTCAGAACGCCTGTCATGGAGCCGCGAAGAAGTGGACGCAAAACTCAAGACAATTATGACCAACATCCACGACAACGCTTACGAAACAGCAGCCAAATATGCAACAAAAGCAGACTACGTTTCCGGCGCCAACATCTACGGCTTCCTGAAAGTCGCACGCGCTATGATGGCTCAGGGCTTGGTATAATTTGCTCGCGCTATGACGCTTATGTGTGCAGTCATATAAAAAAGGTCGTTCGGTTTTTACCGAACGACCTTTTTTTGTTTTCTAAGACTTGCCTAGTTAAGACTTGTCACAAGTGTGTTGATTTTTTCCACATTGTAGAAATTTGCGGGCTTGGAGATACGCACGTGGGGTTCTACACCCTGATCTATGTCATAAGTGGCGCCGTTCTTTGACGTGCCGGTGACATACTTGCTGGACATGCGGTAGAGTGTACCGTCCGCAGCACTGGCGTGATGGACAAAAGCAGTTCCTCCACCAGATTTTGTTCCCAGTATGGTTACTCTGTCTGAAGCGGCGAGTAAGGCGGGCGTAGTGTTGCCGCAGGAGAAACTGAGTGGTGAGATAAGGCAGAAGAGGTTCTTGTCCTTGATGCTGTCGCCTGTGATTCCTGTGCTTGGTGTGGTGTTACCGTCATAAGTGCCGTCCATATTGATGTCTGCGGTGTAGGTAATCGACCACTTTGCACCGGTGATGGGGTTTTCCATGTTGAATGTTACCTCACCGAGCATCCATGCCACAACTACAGCGGCCGTATGCACTGCTCCTCCTCCGTTGCAGGAAAGGTCAAGAACCACATTTTCAATCTCGGTGTTTTCTCGGATTATTTCGTTGATTGCGCTGATGAAAGAGACCGTATCATACTCGCTTTCATTGACCCCCACATAGTCTTTGAGAATCAGGTCATTGCTTTTTCTCAGTTCCGTGCGTTCATTGATTCTTGCCTCTCTTTTGCTGTCGTTGTTTTTAAATGAATCAAAGCGGACGATGATGGTCTTTTTGTCTGAAGAGAGTTCGTAGCCGGGAATCTTTGCCCGTGCCTGTCCGTTTTCAGTAACCGTTTCTTTCCCTTTATTGCGGGCAGTTTTGTAAAGTGTGGTGTTTATGGCGTAGTTTTTATCGTTCTGAGACAGAAGCTCAGTGGATATTGATGCGGTAGATCCAATGAGGTAAGAGTTTTTCACATAATTTGAATGTCCGTCACCAAAGTAGTATTCGCAGACATCCCTGACGGCCTGGGCAAAGGTGAGGGGATTTGTGTTCTTTAGCTTATCCTTCAGCCCGATGACGGTAAAGTAAGTGTCAAAATCGGGAAACTTATCTATGCCGTGCTGGGATTTGAGTCCGTAGTTGATGTCGAGGTTCAGACAGAAATCGTTGTAGCGGTAGTCCGCAAATTTCTGAGATGTTTCCGTTTTTGAGCCTACGCTGTAATACTCATCTTGAAGTGCCTTGTAGCCATTGGCATCCGTGGCCTTTTGCAGGAGGTCGTTAGGGTAATAGATGTTGCTGCCATTGTAGACGAAATTCTGCCCGAAGACAGTGTTGAAAAACTGCAGGGGAATAGCGAGGGAGCAGGTGTTGCCGTTGTTATAAATCACTACGCCGATGTCTTGCGTTGACCAGTCAAGGGCGATGGACTGTCCCGGGGTGTTGTGCAGATCAACTATTTTTATATAGTCATTCAGGGGATAGGCAACGTCAACGTAGGAGGCGTCTTTGCTTGTCAGGAAGAAGGCATCGTAGTTGCTGTAGGTGCAGGTGTGCCTTGTCAGGTCTAAGGTGAGCGTTGCACTAGTTACGGAGTTGGTGACGGTTACTGACTTTGAGTCTTTTGTTACCGCACTGACGGTATATGTTCTTCCGGTCAGGTCTTTGATAACAGCATCGGTGCAGAGTACATAGGGCACTTCCGGCATATCGTTTGCAAAAGCAAATGTTACAGGAGTTCCCCCCACATTGCAAATTTTTTTGTTGGTGTCTAAACTCCTGAAATTGACCTCTTTTGTGGTGAAGGTGTCGCTTCCTACGACTGAGACGGAAAATTCTGTTGGTGCTGACCCTGCAAGCACTGTCCATTTGCTTCCATCCCAGAGGTAGGAGCACTTGTCCGTAGTGTTGTAGTAGGCCCAGTTGTAGTCCGGGTTTGCGGGGGCGGTGGCAAAAGACCCTTTCCATACGATGCCTGCGCCGTCCTTTCCATCTTCGCCGTTTGAGCAGCTGATAAAGGTAGTTGCTGAGAGTGCTCCAAGCAGTACTGCAGCAAGCAGTACATTCAGTTTTTTCATACCATTTTCTCCTCGTATATTAATGTTATTGAATTATCTTATTCGATTTGGGATAGTATACCCGTGACATATGACCC
>FLNX01005042.1_pt1 | contig 14309 bp, 12 predicted proteins | sample 1140341 | NCBI WGS metagenome assembly FLNX01 (sample SAMEA3878208, study PRJEB12797) | bioreactor metagenome | biome: Moose rumen | place: Sweden | collected 2011-10
AGTAAGTTTAGATAAAAATGACTATTTTTGCAAAGGATAATATTGCTTGTTATGATTACTAAAAATACAGAAAAAATATTCCTTTTGGATGCTTACGCGTTGATTTACAGGGCGTTTTTTGCGTTGAACAAGAACCCGAGGATGACATCGAAGGGGCTGAACACCTCGGCGATTATCGGATTTTTGAACACGCTTTATGAGGTGATAAAGACAGAGAAGCCGTCGCATCTGGGAATTGCTTTCGACCTCGGCGCACCAACCCTGCGCACTGAAAATTTCTGCGACTACAAGGCCAACCGCGAGGAGATGCCGCCGGACCTGAGAGCATCAATACCTTATATAATAAAGATTATCAAAGGCTTCAACATCCCGATTTATGCTGTGGAAGGCTTCGAGGCTGACGATGTCATCGGGACGTTGGCGAAAAAAGCAGAGAAAGCCGGTTTCCTCACCTATATGATGACGCCCGACAAGGATTTCGGTCAGTTAGTGAGCGACAACATTTTCATTTACAAACCCGCAAAATTCGGTGAGGACGCCAAAGTGCTCGGCCCTAAGGAGGTGTGCGAGAAATATGGCATCAACACTCCTGCACAACTGATTGACATTCTCGGACTTTGGGGCGACGCTATCGACAATATCCCAGGAATACCCGGTGTGGGCGAGAAAACCGCCGCAAAATTCATCCAGCAATACGGCTCGATGGAAGGGCTGTTTGAGCATGTCGACGATCTGAAGGGCAAGATGAAGGAAAACGTCGTCAACTTTGAGGAACAAGGACGTATGTCGAAGATACTTGCAACGATAAACACCGACGTTCCTGTAGAGTTTAACATAGAGGAACTGAAGGTGAAAACGCCAAATTTGAAGGAATTGCTGGCGATTTTCGATGAACTGGAGTTTAGGACGTTCGCAAAGAGAATTGTGCAAGATTACGGAAAAGTAGAGATAACAGATAAAAAGATAACAGATAAAAGAGAAGAGGAAATAGGTGAAAAAATAAAGAAACCTGAAGCTGCACCGAAAGAACTTAATCTGTTTTCAGAGCTCTCTAAGAGCGCAGAGAACACTGAGTACTCGCTGTTTTCTTCAAAAGCAACTGTTTCTTCGACGCCTCACGATTATAAAGTTGTGAAGACCGATGAAGAAATCGCTATCCTTCTGAAAGCACTTGAAAAAGCTGAGGTTTTCGCGATCGATGTGGAAACTTGGGGTGGAGATTTCCCGACTACGGCTTCACTTACGCTCGAAATGACATTTTCATTGAAAGAACATGAAGCTTCCACTTGTCATTTCGACTGTAGCGAAGCGGAATGGAGAAATCCTCTTGACACGAAAACTCCTGAAAAAGAGGATTTCCCGGCTACGGCTTCGCCTGCGCCTGAAATGACAAGGGACAGTGTTCATTCAAATCTGAATAACGAATTAATACAACGTTTTGTATCAATTTTTGAAAACCCTTCAAAAACCATCATCGGCCATAACCTGAAATCTGTTATCTCAATCCTGGGTCGGCATGGTATCTCCTTGAAAACCAAGCTCTTCGACACCATGATTGCGCATTATCTTATCGAGCCGGAGCAGCGTCACACCATGGATTATCTCGCCGATGTTTATCTCAATTACAACACAACAAACAGTTCGGCTGAAAATGCTGATATAGCCTTTCAGTTTTATGAGAAATTCAAGCCAATTCTCATTGAAAATCAACTGATTAAACTGTTTGACGAAATTGAGATGCCACTAGTCCCGGTGCTTGCCACGATGGAGGCGAATGGCGTGAAAATTGACAGTAACAACCTTAAGCAGATCAGCGAGCAACAGGCATTGGAGATTCAAGATATTGAAAATCAGATATTTGAATATGCAGGCGAGAGGTTTAACATCGCTTCTCCACGACAGCTTGGCGAGGTTTTATTCGAAAAAATGAAGATTAAAGCGCCTGCGAAGAAGACGAAAACCGGGCAGTATCCGACGGGTGAAGAGGTTCTGATGAAGGTCATCGACAAACACCCGATAGTGCGGAAAATTCTTGATTATCGCGGACTTACAAAGCTGAAATCGACTTACGTCGATGCTTTGCCGAATCTTATCAATAAAAAGGACGGCTTGGTGCACACCTCTTATAATCAAGCGGTTACAGCGACAGGACGTCTGAGTTCTACGAATCCCAACCTGCAGAATATTCCAGTGCGTACCGAGCGTGGCAGGGAGATACGTAAGGCTTTCGTACCTCGTGACAAGGACCATATCTTGTTGGCGGCCGATTATTCGCAGATTGAGCTTCGTATCATCACGCATCTCAGCGGCGACCCGGCCATGAGCGAGGCTTTCCGCGAAGGCCTTGATATTCATGCGGCTACAGCTGCCCGTGTGTATAAAGTGCCGATTGAAGCGGTCACAAAAGACATGCGACGTCACGCAAAAGCTGTGAATTTCGGAATCATTTACGGAATGTCGGCTTTCGGACTGGCTGAGCGACTTGGAATTTCTCGTTCGGAAGCGGCTTCAATAATCGAGAATTATTTTAAAGAATATGTTGGTATTCAGCAATATATCAAAAACAACATCGAGTTTGCACGCCAGCATGGCTATGTGGAAACAATGCTGGGTCGCCGCCGTTATCTGCGCGACATCAACGCGTCGAACAGCGTGGTACGTAACTTCGCCGAACGCAACGCGGTGAACGCCCCTATACAGGGTAGCTCAGCCGATATGATAAAAATTGCAATGATAAATATTCATAATGAATTGATAAACAGAGATTTAAAATCAAAAATGATACTTCAGGTGCACGACGAACTCGTCTTCGACGCCTGTCTCGATGAACTTGAAATTTTAAAAGAAATAGTAAACGATAAAATGACAAACGCGTTGCCGCTGAATATCCCGGTGGTTGTGGAATTGAACACCGGAGAGAATTGGCTGGAAGCGCATTGATTCAAGCCATTAGCCATTAGGAATGGAGTCCGATGCTAATGGCTAACGGCTAATGGCTAAAAAACTAAAATTTATGGCAGAACACAATGATTTAGGAAAACTTGGTGAGAAGCTCGCCAAAGACTTGCTGGTGGCGAAAGGCTATCAGATTTTGGAACAGAACTGGGTCTGCGGTCACAAGGAAATCGATATCATCGCGAAAGACGGTGACGAGCTTGTGATTGTGGAAGTTCGCGCACGACGAGTACAATGTCTCATCGACCCCGAAGAGACTGTTGACAAATACAAACAACGTTTTTTAATTTGGGCGGCGGAGTCGTATGTTGAGCGCAACAACCTCGACATCGACGTACGCTTCGACATCGTGGCTATAGTGATTGACAAAAACAACGAGCATCGGATAGAGCATATCGAAAATGCTTTCTACCCGATGTTACATTGATGATTGTTAATTAATTATCCTACAGAGCAGCCTGGGGCTACCATCTCGCTCGGGGTCACCACGACCAAACGGCCGTCTTTGTCCTCCGCTGATAGTATCATGCCTTGGCTTTCAACGCCTTTGAGCTTGCGTGGCTCGAAGTTGGCGATGAAACACACCTGTTTGCCCACAAGCACTTGCGGGTCGGGGTAAAACTTCGCGATGCCGCTCACGATGGTGCGTTTCTCCATGCCGTCGTCTATGAGGAACTGCAACAGCTTGTCGGCTTTCGGTACCTTGGCGCATTCCAAAACGGTACCAACACGGATATCGACCTTCCCGAAGTCGTCGAAACTCACGGTTGGCTTCACGTCGTTTGGCTTCCAGGCGTTCAGCTCGTTCTGTTTCTTGGTGTCTTCTAATTTCTTTATCTGTGCTTCCACGACACTGTCTTCAATCTTTTCGAACAACAGCTCTGGCTGTCCGATGACGTGACCTGCGTTGAGCAAAATCGTAGCATCTGCCTGGTTCCAGCTTGTCACCTCAAGACCAATCATTTTTTGGAGTTTCTTGGCGCTGAACGGCAGGAACGGCTCGCTCAAAATGGCGAGTTTTGCCACTATCTGCAGCGACAATGCCATCACAGTCTTGGTGCGCTCCGCGTCAGTCTTGACCAACTTCCACGGCTCCATCTCAGTGAGATAACGGTTGCCGAGTCGCGCGAGGTTCATAAGCTCGTTGACGCCCTCACGGAACTTGTAAGTATCAAGAAGATGCCCGATCTTTGCTGGATATTCGTTCATCTCGGCGATGACTTCCTTGTCGCGGTCGGTGAGGTTTTCCAAAGCAGGAACAGCACCTTCATAATATTTATGTGTCAAAACCAGAATACGGTTGACGAAGTTGCCGAATATTGCGAGAAGCTCGTTGTTGTTTCTGTCTTGGAAGTCCTTCCAAGTGAAGTTATTGTCCTTTGTCTCAGGAGCGTTGGCTGTCAGCACATAACGCAGAATATCCTGTTTTCCTGGGAATTCCTGCAGATATTCATGGAGCCACACCGCCCAGTTGCGCGAGGTCGAGATTTTGTCGTTTTCGAGGTTGAGGAATTCGTTGGCAGGCACGTTTTCAGGCACGATATAGCCGTCGCCGTAAGCTTTGAGCATGCACGGGAATATGATGCAGTGGAACACGATGTTGTCTTTTCCGATGAAATGCACCATCTTGGTGTCGTCTGACTTCCACCATTTCTCCCAGTTGTCGCCGCGTTGTTCGCATATCTCCTTGGTGTTTGAGATATATCCGATAGGTGCGTCGAACCACACGTAGAGCACCTTGCCTTCGGCGTCTTTGAGAGGCACCGGCACGCCCCAGTCGAGGTCGCGGGTGACGGCGCGCGGTTGCAGTCCGCCGTCGAGCCAGCTCTTCACCTGGCCATAGACGTTTGATTTCCATTCCTTATGGCCTTCGAGGATCCACTCGCGTAGCCATGTCTCGTATTGTTCGAGCGGCAGGTACCAGTGTTTCGTCATCTTCTTCACCAACTTGGCGCCACTGATGGAGGAATGCGGGTCGATGAGTTCCTCAGGGCTGAGTGTGCTGCCGCATTTCTCACATTGATCGCCGTAGGCGCGGTCGTTGCCGCATTTAGGGCAGGTGCCGATGATGTAGCGGTCGCTCAGGAACTTGTTTCGTTCCGGGTCGAAAAACTGTTCTGTCTCGCGTTCGATGAACTTGCCTTCGTTATATAATTTGCTGAAAAACTCGGCTGCTGTGGCGTGATGAATCTTCGAGGTGGTGCGAGAGTAGATGTCGTAGCTCATGCCGAAGTCCTCGAATGATTTCTTTATCATCTCATGGTAGCGGTCCACTATGTCTTGAGGTGTGACGCCTTCTTTCTCAGCCTTGATGGTGACAGGCACTCCATGTTCGTCGGAGCCGCCGATGAACAGCACGTCTTCACCTTTCATGCGGAGGTAACGGACGTAGATGTCGGCCGGGACGTAAACGCCGGCGAGATGTCCGATATGCACGGGGCCGTTGGCGTATGGCAAAGCCGTGGTTATCAGATAACGTTTGAAGCTCTTTTCCATTTTCGCAAATTTTTCAAACTGCAAAGATACGAAAAATCTACAGCAGACGTCGAAGAAAACGCAGAATTTTTTTGGACTGCCACTATTTGATGGAGTTTTTTGAACATGCAACAATCAGTCTGCAAATTTTATTAGAGAATTCAATTGCCTGATTTTTGCATACTAATTTTGAAAAATAAACGTATCAGTAGTAGTTTTTCATGTAAAATGACAATTATCCGAACAAATCTGAATGAGAGCCTGTGTCGAGAAGATATAATAAACATTTATTTTTAAAGATACGATAAACAAGCAACCAATTTGGTTGAATATGGCATTCACGATAGTTTTTATAATCTCCTGTCAAATCATGATCATGGTATTTTGGCTCAAGTTTTTCTCCATTGGCAAGACGTTTTACCACTTCATTAAGCATATTAACATCAAGACCTCGCTTAATTGCAAGTTTGTATGATTGCTTGTATTTGCAGGAGAATTCGATTTTATACATAATCAAGAGTTTATCTTTTCCAGATAATCGTCGAAATCGTTGCATTTAACGGTATTTCCGTTTTTGAAATCATCAATGGCTTGGTCAAGACCATTTTTTTTATCGATTTTAACATAATCAAGAGATAAAAGATAATTCAACAGTGCTTTTCCTGCACTTTTTCTCTCATTAATAGTCAGTGAATAAGTTGCCATATCTTTATAATTTTTTGACTTTGCAAAGATAATAAAATTTTTTGTATAAAGCAAATATTTTTTACATCGCAAGCAGCACCAGCAGTTGTGCCGTGAAGATTCGCAAGAACATCGTCAGCGGATAGACGGTGGCGTATCCCATGTTCGGGAGTTTGCAGCCTTCGGGAGCGATATTGTTGGCGAAAGCGAGTGTAGGCGGGTCGGTGTGCGAGCCTCCGATGAATCCCATGAGGGTGTAGTAGTTGATTTTCAACACTAAACGGCCGAACAAAGTCACGATAATCGGCGGCACCATAGTGATGATGACACCGTAAAGCACCCAGATGTAATGCACTTTCACCGTCTCGACGAATGCGCCGCCTGCCCCGAGGCCCACGCCTGCGAGAAACAACGCTATCCCCACCTCACGCAGCATATGAACGCCTTTTCCGTCGGTGAAATCGGTGTCAAACCAGCCTTTTTTCACACCGAGAAAGCCTCCGATGATGGCGGCAACCAGCGGACCGCCTGCCAATCCGAGTTTCAACGGCGCCTCCATGCCCACAGGAATCGGGATGGAGCCGAGGACGATGCCGAGGGCGATGATGATGAATAACGGAATCAACGGTTGCCGTAACGTCGCATGTCCGGATGAAATTGTATCATCGGATGATACCGTTTCAAAAACCGCAGGTTCATTCTTCAAGTCAATCCTGCACAAGGGGCGCAAGATGATACATGTCATAATCATTCCGACGACGGCCAATGGATATGCCACGGCGTAGCCTGCCGCTAAACGGTCGGCGGCGCCTTTGATGCCAAGGTCGGTGACAACCTGCTGGGCGGCGGAGAGACCTGGAGTGTTGGTGATGGCACCGGTATAAACGCCTGCCATGTCGGTGAGACTCTCGCCTGACGCTCTTGAGATTATCACGGTCAACAACATGCCGAGTCCTACGTTTGCCAACGCCATGAGGTTCATCGTCAGACCGCCTTTTTTGAACGATTTGAAAAAACCTGGTCCAACCTGAAGGCCTACGGCGGTGACGAATAATATCAATCCGAACTCCTTGATAATGTGGAGCATATCGTGGTTGAGCGTCACGCCTAACGCGCTGATGAGGATGCCGACAAACAACACCCACGTTATTCCCAACGAGATGTTAGCGATTTTTATCTTGCCTAAAAGCAATCCTAAAAATATCGCCACGGCAAGATAGAAAACAGTCGGTCCGACACCTGAGCCTGTGAGGAGATTGTACATTTTAGTTTAGAGTTTAGAGTGTAGAGTTGAGAGTCAGTGTTTTAGTTTAGAGTTTTAAAGTGTAAATGCCCTACTTCAGTAGGGCATTTACTGATTCTATCTGATATTTGAAATCAGTCGCCAAGGGTTGCCACCATGACGGCTTTGATGGTGTGCATGCGGTTCTCGGCTTCGTCGAACACTATGCTGTTCTTGCCTTCGAACACCTCTTCTGTCACCTCGATGCCATCAAGACCGAACTGTTTGTTGACGTCGCGTCCGACCTGTGTCTCAAGGTTGTGGTACGCTGGGAGGCAGTGCATGAACTTGCAGTTCGGGTTGCCAGTCATGTCCATCATCTTCTGGTTGACCTGATAAGGACGGAGGAGGTCGATTCTCTGTTTCCAGACCTCTGCCGGCTCGCCCATTGATACCCACACGTCGGTGTAGAGGAAGTCGCATCCTTTAACGCCTTCTTCGACGTTGTCGGTCACTGTGACCTTAGCGCCTGTCTCTTTGGCGATGGCCTTGCAGGTGTCGATGAGTTCCTTGGCCGGCTGCAGCTCTTTTGGAGCCACGATGCGGACGTCCATGCCCATCTTTGCTCCGCCCACCATGAGGCTGTTGCCCATGTTGAAGCGTGCGTCGCCGATGTAGGCGTAGGTTACCTGGTTGAGAGGCTTATCGACATGCTCCTGCATTGTGAGGAAGTCGGCGAGTATCTGTGTCGGGTGGAATTCGTTAGTGAGGCCGTTCCAAACCGGTACGCCGGCGTATTCGGCGAGTTCTTCCACTGTCTTCTGTGCGAAGCCGCGGTATTCGATGCCGTCGTACATACGACCGAGCACGCGGGCGGTGTCTTTCATCGATTCCTTGACGCCGATCTGTGAGCCTGTGGGTCCGAGATAGGTGACGTGAGCACCCTGGTCTTTTGCCGCCACTTCGAAGGCGCAGCGTGTGCGTGTCGAGGTCTTCTCGAAAATGAGGGCGATGTTCTTGCCTTTCATTCTCGGCTGCTCAGTGCCGGTGTATTTGGCCTTCTTGAGGTCAGCCGCCAAGGTGAGGAAATACTTGATTTCTTCCGGTGTGAAGTCCAAAAGCTTCAGGAAGTTTCTGTTTCTGAGGTTAAATGCCATGATAATTTATTTTTAATTGTTGTTTTCAAAATTTTTTGCAAAAGTAGTAATTTTTTCAATGATAAAGAGTATTGAAAAATATTTTTGCGATTTTTGTTGTGCGTATTAAAAAATGCTGTATTTTTGCACGCTGAAAAAGAGATGCATCCTTAGCTCAGTTGGTAGAGCAATTGACTCTTAATCAATGGGTCCAGGGTTCGAATCCCTGAGGATGTACAAAAAAGAGACGGTCAATTAACCGTCTCTTTTTTCTATTTATGAACCTTTCTCACAAACTCTTCCACTTCAGGAACCCCGCCTTGATAGACGAGGTAGCCGTTGTAAGGCTCGCGCGGCGTTATCTCGCTGTTGACAGGTGTAAGCATGATTTTTCTCACCTCTTCGCGGTCATGGGTCTGTCCTAAAGCCCAACCCAGCTTGATGTATGCTGTCTCGGCGAGCATGTTGCCTGCCGGGATGATGCCACGGTTCATCAGGTCACGGCCGGTGTCATAGACGAACATGTGGGCGTAACCCCAGATGGTCTGCACCGTCATATACTGATGCACGCCTTTCTCTGTGGCTCTCTGGATAGAGTCGAACATTCCTTTATTGACGTGACCTAATCCTGTTCCGTCCCAGATGATGCCTTTATAGCCGTTGTCAACCAAAGCGTCGAGTACATCTGGTTTCATGCCGGGATAGTAATAAAGGATAGCCACGCGGTCGTCGAAGGTCGGGATTATCTTCACGTCGCGGTCTTTGCGGCGGTGGTTGTATTCTTCTTTGATTGGTACCACACCACGTTTGCGGTCGACGGTGGCAACAGGAGTGTCGCCAATGGTACGGAAGGTGCTGCGGTAGCTGGAGTGCATCTTACGCACTCGTGTGCCACGGTGCAGGAATCCGTATTCATCGGAAGTGGGACCGAACATACATACCATCACCTCAGCCACGTCGCCGTGACCGGCGGCAGTCATTGCATGCATCAAATTAAGAGCCGCGTCAGACGACGGACGGTCGGATGAGCGCTGTGAGCCTACCAACACAATCGGAACAGGCAGGTTCTGGCACATGAAGGTCAGGGCGGCGGCAGTGTGCGCCAAGGTGTCGGTACCATGGCCAATCACGATGCCGTCGATGCCGTTCTTAATCTCCTCGCCTATCTTCTTTGCAAGGGCGATATATTCTTTTGGCGACATGTTTTCAGAGAACACGGCAAACACCTTCTCTGTGTCTAAGTTACAGATGTCGGCTAACTCCGGCACAGCACCATAAAGCTCACCTGGCGAGAAGGCCGGGATCACAGCGCCGGTACGGTAGTCGAGGCGCGAGGCGATGGTGCCGCCCGTGCCGAGCAACTTCACATGCGGGAGCCCCTCGGTGTAAGGGAACTCCTTCTCCGGGATGTGGTAGTTGGCTTTCTTGTAGTCGGTCTCCACCATGCCGGTGATGGTGCTGATATCGACACCGATGTTATAGCCTGTGTTGACTTTCATGACGATATGCTTGTCGTCCTGAAAAGCGGCACGCGGCAAAATGGTGCCTTTGAAAAGGCCTCCTGTGGTATGGCACTCGGCCTGACTCCACACGCGGCAGTTATATTTTTTGAGAACCTCAAGCGAGGCGCCCCAATATCCTTGGAAAAAATCTTCAGCCATGATCTTCGTTATTTGATGTTGTTAGCCAATACTTTCAATTCGATGTTACCCATTGCCTCGTGCATCTGTCCCATGATCCAGTCGCGCTTGTTTGCAGCGGCGTTGGTCTTTTTGTTGGGTTTGTATGACGCCATCAGCTTGTTGAGCTTCTTGTTGATGGTGTCTTCCGATGCCCTTCTGAAGCCTATCTTACGAAGCACATCCTTCATGTCAACGGAGGCGTCTTCAACCAGTGTAGGAGCCATGTTCCAGGCGAGACGGTAGTTGAGTTTCTCTTTCTTCAGGAAGGCGAAGAGCTTGTAGAGAGTGTCGTAACCGAAACGTGACTCGTGGTTCTTGCCGAGGAGGTTCTTGAGTCTCATGCCCACGAAGCAGCCGAGCATACGACCGTCAACACCTAATTTCTCCACGATGTCGTTCATCGTCGGGAACCAGTTCTTAGTGAAGATATATGTGAAGCAGTCTTCCGGCACGTTCCACTCTTTGAGTTTGTAATAACGGTCGATGATCTCTGTCGGCAGCTCTTTCTTCATCGCCTCGATCTCTTTCGGGTCGAGCGGGATCGGTGCTGAGTCGGTGTCAGGGTACATACGGTCAGCGCCAGGCAGCACGCGTTCGAAGATGGTGATGCCGTTGCTGATAGCCTTACGGGTCTCTTTCGGCACGCCGTCGAACGCCATGAGGCAGCGTTCTTCGATGGTCTCAATGGCTGTCGGCATGTCGTCGGCCGGACCCCACACGAGGACGAGGGCGTCGTCGGCAGTGGCGTGGACCTTCTTGCCAAGCTTATGCCACTGTGAGTCTGTCAACACTGGCTCCAGCATCTCGTCGTGAAGCATGTTAGGACGCTCAAGGCATGCGATGACCTTCAGACGGTCGGCGATCTCGTCGGCAAACATCTTGCCGGGCTGCGTGAATGTCGATAGGACACCGCGAAATCCCGGCAGTTTCACCAATTTCATCACGCCGCCCTTGGCTTTGTTGTCAAGGATAGGCTGATAGTTGGTTGGAAATGACACATCAGTGACTGTGACTTTCCAGCCGTCTTTTTTTAACTCGCGGTTAAGTCGTTTTTGCAGCTGAACAAGTGACCATTGGCGGAAACACTCGTTGTGTGAGAGCTCAGGAATCCATTTGGCATGTTGAACGCCTTTTAACTCTATACGTGTGCCGCCCTTGCAGCTCACGTTCACATCCTGACGTCCAGCGCCCATGCCCGTGCGCACCAAACCTGTAGAACGGCCAAGGAAACGTATATATTCGCAGGTCTCCTTCAGCTCATCAGGGTTCTTGCAGTCAGGATAGGTTACTGTCTCAATCAATGGGACGCCTAAACGGTCGGTTTGATACACACGGCGGTGTCCCACGTCGCTGATCTCGCGGCAGGCGTCTTCCTCAATGCTCAGCTGGATTAGACGTATGTCTTTCTTGGGCAGCTTGAGCAGACCCTCCACACCCACGATGGCGGTACGTTGAAAGCCCGTAGGGATGGAGCCGTCGAGGTATTGCTTACGTGTGATATGCACCTCACCCACGATATTGAGGTTGGAACGCAACGCGATGACAATGGCATTGTGTAAAGCCTCTTTGTTGATAGGGAACGGAGGAGTGTCGTCGATGTCGTAAGTACATGCTGTGCCGTTTTTTATGCGGTAAACAATCTCTTTCTTTGTCTTAAACTCCATGAGAGCCGTGCCGTCGTATTCGCCGAGCTCCGATAGCGTCGGACGCATGTGGCGGATGAGCTCCGCGTCGTAGTCGTCAAATTTGTTGAATTGTCCGGCAGGACAGTGGCAAAACAGCTTCTCTTTGGTCTTGATCTGCTGGTGAACTTCCAGTCCCGACATGAAGCCTATGTGGTCGTAGTCGGCCTGTTTGGCTTTTTTGCGCTCCACATAGCCAGCCTGTTTACGTGTCTGCTCGTAGTTGGCGCGGGGATCAAAATTAGTACTCATGTTTCTAACATTTAATTTTCAAAATAATCGGCTAAATTACAAAAATATCAGATTAGGAACGAAAAATTGTTAAAATTTTTTTGTTGTTTCTGTACAGCCGCTTAATCTCTATACTTTAGAGAGTTCCTAATTGTCCCGTCAGTGCGCCTATTTCGTCCGTCGTGCCTAACGACAATGAGCTATATGATGACCGTTTCAACCCGTTTATCCATGATTATTGTTTAGATTTTTAAAAAGATTTTTTACTCCCTAATCCACTTCCCCGTCTCCACAAGGGTCGTTGAGCCGGTTCCTGAGCTTGTCGAAGGGGTCGAAACGCCCGTGTAAACCTTCCAAACATACGTCCCTTTCGCCCAATCCCCAGCCTCAATCGCCCTCAGCACCCCGGTGGTTTGGGCCGATAAGGGACACGATAGAAATGTCGAAAGAATGAACAGCACTCCTACGACAATTGGTTTTAACAAACGCATATTGAATATGCTTTATTGATTCCTTTGTATTTCACGATGCAACGCCTCCTCCTCGCGGGCAATGCGAGCCTTGGCTTCTTCCAAAGTCTCGCCCTCGTGCATGAGGAACTTCTTCACGAAAGCATCGCTGATGCGGGTGAAACCATTCACCACGCCGTCCTCAATGGCCTTGTAGCCACTGACTACGCCATCTTCAATCTTTTGATAGCCGCTCTTCACTGTGTCGGCCACTTTTTGCATGTTGTTGCTCATAGTTCTATTATTGGGTTTGTTTTGACGCTGCAAAATTACTGGGAGAAATTGATGTAAAAAAGGGATATTTACCCTAAATAATAGTCAAAATAACTTGAAATACGTATTTTCTACTCTTTTTTGACTATTTTTGCATCAAATTCTGAAACAATGCCGACAAAGAATCCGATCAAGAAAACCGAGATGTTGGGGCTGGCTGACATGAACTTGGAGACCGTCAACCGCTTAGGTGACGACCTCATCATTGCCGACCATTTCGATGTGAAGCGCGTCTTCCCGCCTTATTTCCGCACGGCCATGCCCGTGTGTATCTTTATCAAAAAAGGCTATCTGCGAGGCCGATGCAACCTAATGGACATCGATGCCGTGGCTCCTTGCATGAGCATCGTCCTGCCCGAGCAAATCCTGGAGTTCACCGAATCGAGCGACGACCTCGAAGGCGTGGTGGTGCTGATGTCTGCCCGTTTCACCGAACGCCTTAACATTAAGGTGGATTTCGACCTGATGCAGACCTTCCAGTCGCAGCGTGTCATCCCGCTCAACGACGAGGCCATGACGACCATGCTGCAATTTTGCGAGATGGTGAAACGCCTTTCCCAATTTCCCGACCATCCTTATCTGATGGAAACAGCGGTCAACCTAACCCGTGCCTTCTTTTTCGGGGCGGGCTACTTCATTCACCAGCGAACGGAAACCTCGACGCAAAGCCGCAGCGAACAACTGGTAGAGCGTTTCCTGAAACTGGTGCAGGCGCATTGCAGACACGAACACCAAATCGACTACTATGCCCAAGAGCTTTGCCTCTCCACAAAATACCTTGCAGCCACGGTGAAGGCCGTGACAGGCAAGACCGCTGGCGATTGGATCGAAGACCATGTGATGCTCGAAGCCAAGGCCATGCTGAGCAACACCGACATGACCGTCAGCCAGATCAGCGACCATCTCCACTTCCCCGACACATCCACCTTCGGAAAGTACTTCAGAAGACACACGCGCATGTCGCCAAAGGAGTTCAGGAAACGGCAAGAAAACTAAAGGGATTTCGTCGCAGCGTTTTATTTTGATGTCCCAAAAATAACTACCTTTGCAAATCGTTGGAATCAAACCAAATATGAACTGACAATGGAAGCGGTATAATAGACAAAAATGGTTGGTGAGGTATGATGTAAATCACTGACAACAAGACGCATAAAAGCGACAAAAAGCAGTTAGATGAAAACGTTTTCATCTAATTGCTTTTTTTATGCAAAAAACTAGAAGAGAGAGATGCCCCGAATGCGGCTTTTTCCTGACTTTGACAGTCCCAAACTGTTAATCATATAACTTATTGATTAACAAAGATAACCAAAAACATCGTTGGTGGTGCGGGTGGCGCAAGGCTGAAAAATGATTACTTTTGTGGCATGTATGTGCGCCGCAAGCGGAACCGAAGTGGTTCCATCAGTATTGTTGTCGTTGACAAGAGCAGGGGGAAGTACCGTGAGATAAAGACCTTCGGC
>FLNX01003677.1_pt1 | contig 14270 bp, 12 predicted proteins | sample 1140341 | NCBI WGS metagenome assembly FLNX01 (sample SAMEA3878208, study PRJEB12797) | bioreactor metagenome | biome: Moose rumen | place: Sweden | collected 2011-10
CTCGGCAAGTCAATGCTCACCAGCGAGCTGCCGTTGAACGCCTCGATGCCAATGACGGTCACCCCGTCGGGTACGTGGACGTAGCGGACATTGCTGTTGCCACCAAAACCATTGACCACCCGGAGCGTGTTCGGCAGAAACACCGAGTCGGTGCTCTTGTGAGCAGAAATCAACGTGTCGCCGCCCGCAGAGTATATCATCGTCCCGTCCATATAATAGTGTGTGTTCCCTTCATTGATGGAAAGGTTGGTGAGAACTGGGCAATTGACAAAGGGACTGGCGCCGATATGTGTCACCGACGAGGGAATCTCCACGTTGTTCAAATGCTGGTTGTCCACAAACGCCCAGTAGCCTATGCTTTCAAGGCCTTCGGGAAATGTAACGCCGGTGATGTTCTGGCAATATGCGAAGGCATAGCGAGCGAGGTGCTTTGTATTCTGCGGTAAGGTGATGGTTCCACTTTTTGATTTCGGACATTCCACAAGAGTGGTGGTGTCTTTACTGAAAAGCAATCCGCCGATCGAGCGGTAATTGGGATTATTCCCGTCCACATTAATGTTCGTCAGGTTGAATGCCGCAAATGCCAGTGCTTCAATGTCCGTCACCGAAGCAGGAACATTGATGGTAGATGGACAGTTGGCGAAAAGAAAACAACCATATTTTATCTGCGTGACCGACGACGGAATGGTGATGCCCGAAAGCGTTGCTTGGTAAAAAGCCTCCTCGCCCAAGGCAATGACATCGTAGGTGGTGCCGTCGTATGTCACTGTAGACGGGATGTTGATGTTGCCCGAATAAGGTGTGCAATTTTGTTTTCCCGTCACTTCCACCGTATGGCTTTCTGCGGAAAGGACATGGTAGCCGATTCCTCCCGACATAAAATTCTGTGACATTGCAATGGACGGAATGGTTACCAGGATGGTCAATGACTTAATAATGATGTGTTTCATTGTCTGTATGTTTTTTTGGTCAACAATTTTTCTCTCTACAATCATAATACCCATAAACTAACCGAAATCTGACATCGGGGAAGCAAAGAATGCGTTAATTTGTTAATTTGTGAATTCGTGAGTCAGGCTGCGCAAGCGACTAACACATTAACGAATTAACACATTAACGAATTAACACACGAGCGTAAGTAGCAGAGGATTAGTGTATAGTGCTGGTTAGTGCGTATAGATGGTAATAAAAAAAAGAAAAAAATTTTGCCAGTTCGGAAAAAGTTTGTACTTTTGCACCGCTTTTCGAGAGAGATAGAAAGCGGTTCTATCTAGCTAAATCGAACACACGGAGAGGTGGGTGAGTGGCTGAAACCAACAGTTTGCTAAACTGTCGTACTCGATTAGGGTACCGGGGGTTCGAATCCCCCCTTCTCCGCCAAAGACGCCCCGAAGGCGTCTTTTTTTTATTGCTCGATTCGGGGCATAGCGAAGCCCGGTTATCGCGCCTGCTTTGGGAGCAGGAGATCCCCAGTTCGAATCTGGGTGCCCCGACATTGAAAAACGGTGAATCGCGCATTTGTCGGATTCATGTTTTTCCAAGTTGCAAGAAAAGCGGCCCTGTAGCTCAGCTGGATAGAGCGAGAGTCTTCTAAACTCTAGGTCCTGCGTTCGAGTCGCAGCAGGGTCACGGACGGAAAAAACAATGAAAATCACAAGATGCTTGATGATGCTGATGATGCTGATTGTCAGCATCACCAGTGCTGTTTCTCAAAATGTCGACTCGGTCGATGTCACAGACTACGATTTGACATTCGACCTCAGCGAGGGAGCTCCGTTCGCTGCCAAAGCGGTGCTGACGGTGCAGTTGGAACGGCAGCTGTCCACCATGTCGTTGCAGTTGCTTGGAACGGTTGATTCTGTCAAGGTTGACGGAGTCGTGGCGGTGTCGCCCGATATAAGCCGGATACCTGTCGGCGGCATAGCACAGCACAGGGCGTTCTTGCTTGAGGTCTGGTACCACGGCCAGGGTAGTGTGGAAAGCTATGGTTGGGGTGGTTTCCATTTCGATCAGGATATGAGCTACAACCTTGGGGTGGCTTTTGAGGAAGACCCTCATGTGTTCGGTCGGGCGACGTTCCCGTGTCGCGACAATTTCACCGACAAGGCCACATACACGATACGTGTGACGACACGTGCGGGATGGACGGCGGAGTGCGGCGGTACGAAGCAGTCGGCTGCTATCGACAGTGTCGGTCGCGAGCATAGCGTGTGGCGCATTGCGCAGCCGACGCCGACATATCTTGTGTCGGTAAGTCAAGCCAATTACCGTAAGATACAGACAAGCGTCGGGGGATACCCGCTGACGTTGGGCTTCACCACGCAGGACAGCGGACGTGTGCGCGAGACGTTCCGCCAGTTGGACAGCATAGTGCCGATGTTCGAACGTTGCTTCGGTCCTTACCGTTGGGGACGTATAGGCTACATCGCCACACAGAAAGGCTCGATGGAGCATGTGAACAACATAGCGCTGTCGCGCGGTTTCATGGCCAACCCCACGTCGCCCTACGGTCGTACCACCATACCGCACGAGCTGGGACACGCCTGGTTCGGCAACCTCGTTACATGCAGTACCGAGGCCGACATGTGGTTCAACGAAGGTGGTGCCTCGTTCACCAGCGAGGTGGCACGCGAAGCCACCGACGGACGACGGGCCTCTGACGACTTCTATCAGGAGAATCTGGAGAGCACCATCCGCACCGCCCATGTGGACGATGGAGGGTGGTTGCCGCTGAGTCCGATGCCGCACTCGCATACCTATGGCTCCACCACCTACGACAAGGGGGCATTGGTATGGCACTCGCTGCGGGGATATCTTGGCGACGAGGTGTTCTACAGCGCTATGCGGCGCCTGTTTGCCGACAAAGCGTTCTGCAACATAGACGCAGTGGAGTTGCGTGACTCGCTGACCAGCTATACCGGCGTAGATCTTGCCGGCTTCTTCGACTTCCATGTCTTTGGCACAGGCTTCATCGACTATCATATAGACATGGTGAGTGATACCGTCCATATCAGACAGCAGGGCTATGGCACCGACGCCATCATGCGTTCCAGCCGTGTGCCGGTGACCTTTGTGTCTGCGGACGGAAGCATGGAGAAACGGTGGTACACCTTCTCGGGCAACGACACGGCGATATGTGTTTCCGGACTGCCGTTCGAGGTTCTCTATTGTCTGCTGGACAAAGACTGCGAGATATCCGATGCCGCCACGCGAGCCGACACCACCCTCTCTGTCTACGGACAAGTCTCGTTCCCGGCTGTCCACTTCAACGTCAAGGCGTTGTCGCTGACACGTCCTACGACAATATATGTCGACCACCATTGGGGTCATCCCTACGGTATCGACACCACCCGGGGGGTGATACGTGCGGCCAACCGCTATTGGACTGTTGGCGGCGATGTGGACTATACGTGTGGGGTGACCGGTCAGTTCAAGTACTCGCGCACAAGCCACCTCGACGATGGCTTTTACGGTTTTTCTGCCACCATCGACTCGATGGCCCTCATGTATCGTCCCGACAGCCGGTCGCCCTGGCGGTGCATGACGCGCAACCATTCCGACAACGAGTCGGGTCATTTCTATTGCACGCTTCTGCCGGGCGAATACACCTTGGCGGTGATAGACACCACGGTCCTGTCTGTACATGCTGTGGCGACACAGCAGACATTTCTGTTCCCCAATCCATTGCGCAGCGGGGAGGCACTGACGGTGGAGGCTCCGCTGGAGGGTCCATACAGCATCACGGTCTACGACGCCTCGGGCCACAAAGTATGGCACAAAAAGAATTGCCGCAACGGCCGTAGACTACATCCCGTACTCAAGTCAGGAACATATTTGGTTGTAATTGAAAATAAATATGTATCTTTGCAGTCGAAATTAATACTGCTATGAAAAAGTCAAGAATAATCCTATTGGTCTCACTGCTAGTGATATCGGTGTCGGCTAACGCCCAGTTTTCGCAGCTTGGACCCAAGAATGAGTTCATGCTGAAGGTCGAATGTGGCTATGCGCCTTTTGTCGGCAACACCGGCGAAGCCGGCGATTATGGTTATTACCTCAGCAAGTTCCACCATGCCGCAACGCTCAATGTGATGGCAGGCATCAACATCAGTCAGGACTGGTTTTTGGGTGGCGGTGTAGGGTTCAACTACTACCATAACTTCAAGCAGGATCTTGCCGACCCATATCCTGGCATCAACTTTTTTGTCGACTTCGACTTCCGTCCCATATGGAAAGCCGTCATGGGTCTCGACTACCAGCCGACGACCATCAAATATGCTCCTCTTGTGGGCGGTCGTGCAGGAGGAAGCCTGCTGATGGGCGATGCCGACACCTATGGCACCACCTTCACTCCGATGGCCGAGTTCTACGGTGGCATCAATTGGTACTATATGCATGGCCTCCGCAACATGGAGCACAACTGGCACTCGTTCTATGCCACCATCGGTGTGGCCTACATGCAACAGACAGTCTTCCTGCCCATCCGCGTCGGCTGGCGTTGGTAAAATGCTACCGGGATCCCGAAAAAGTCAGATAAGCCGAAGAAACATGCAGAACACTCGTCAAAACAGGATATGTCGCCTGATACAGCAAGACATGGGCGACATCTTCCTCAAGGAAACGAAATCTGTCTTTGGTCCGTCGCTCATCACGGTCACACAGGTCCGCATCACGCCCGACTTGTCCATTGCAAGAATATACGTTTCGTTGATGATGATCGGCGGGGGCACCAAGGAAGGCCTTATGCAGCTCATACGCGAGAATACACCCGACTTGCGCCGCCGTCTAGGCCTGCGCGAAGGCAAGCAGCTGCGCATCATACCCCAACTTGAGTTCTACCTCGACGACACATTGGATTATATCGAGAACATCGAGCGTCTTCTGAAACAATGAAGCTAGAGGCTCTTATTGCCGTCCGATACCTCTTTGCCCGAGGACAGAAGTCGGTGGTTCATACCATATCGTGGGTGTCACTTATCGGGCTGTTGGTAAGTACGGCGGCACTTGTCACAGTGCTGTCCGTATATAACGGCATAGGCGAAATCACGAAGACACTGTTCAACACGTTCGACCCCGAGCTGATGGTGGAACCTACAGAAGGCAAGACATTCCACATGACGGACGTTGATGTCGATGGCGTCGATGGCATAGAGGCCATGTCGCAGATTGTGTCGGAATCGGCATGGATTACCTACGCCGACAGGCAGTCTATCGTCACTTTGCGTGGCGTAGACAGCGTCTACAGCCGTATTACCGGCATAGACACACTGCTCCACGATGGCCAATACACGCTTACCTTTGCCGACGGCGAAGCCTATGGACTGGTTGTCGGCGGCGAGATATTCTACGACCTCGGCATGCGGCTGATGTCGAATGCCCCGGCCTGCCTACACATACCCAAACGCGGCACCACGTCGCTGGGCTTCACCATGGACGACGCTTTCAACACGGCATATGCTTATCCTACAGCCAACTTCTTTATCCAACAGGATATAGACAGCCGCTATGTGCTTTGCGACATAAGTATGGTACGCGACCTTATGCGTTACTCACCCGACGAGTGCACCGCGCTGGCCATACAGCTACGCAAGGGGGCCGACGTCTCCCGTGTCAAACGGCAGCTGGGCGACATCTTTGCCGCTGGCGGTGTCATGCTGACCGCAAAAGACCGCTACGACCAACAGCCGCTATACTTCAAGATATTCCGGTCCGAACGCTTAGGCATCTACCTGATACTGTCGCTTATCGTACTCATCTCCACCCTCAGCCTCGTATCATCGCTTTCGCTGTTGATCATCAACAAGCGAAACGACATCTTTATCCTTCGGGGCATGGGGATGAACAGTCGACAGATTAGGCTCTCCTTCTTTTCCGAAGGCATACTGATATGTCTGGTGGCAGTGCTGGCAGGACTGTTGCTGGGATTCGCGGTATGTTGGCTGCAACAGCAGTTCGGAATCATCCGTATGGGCGACGGCAATTTTGTTGTCAGTGCCTTTCCTGTGGCCATGCGTCCGCTCGACTTCCTCGCCACATTCCTGCTTGTGATGGCGATAAGCGGCCTGTCCGTAGCCCTTACCGCCAGCAGGCGTGGATTGCAACAGCAGACGAAAAAGTCCGACCATGTGTAACCATGCGGCTGCAAAGAGCGGAAACAATCAGCCATAGGCGGTTCCCCTATCCCCTAAAATAACGAAAACCCGGATATCTCTATACAAAAAAACAGCTCTTTACAACGCCTGTGGATAACTTTTTCTGTCATGTCAACGTTCTTTTTCTCAAAAAGTTATTGTGTGCCAGTGGATGTTGAAATGTTAAAAAATGTTTATATGTCGGAAAAATTTCGTTTCTTTGCACCCAGTTTTATCAATTAAAATTTGAAGAAAATGTCAGAAATTGCAAACAGAGTTAAAAGTATCATCACCGACAAACTTGGTGTTGAGGAAAGTCAGGTCACACCCGAAGCCAGCTTCACCAACGACCTTGGTGCCGATTCTCTGGACACCGTCGAGCTGATTATGGAGCTTGAGAAGGAATTCGACCTCCAGATTCCCGACGAGGAAGCCGAGAAGATTGTCACCGTTGGCGATGCTATCGCATTCATCGAGAACGCACAGAAGTAAAACCTACTTCCCTAAGCCTGCTCTTTCTGCTTTATGGAGTTGAAAAGAGTTGTTGTTACGGGTCTTGGCGCGCTCACCCCTATTGGAAACGATGTTCCATCGTTGTGGGAGTCGCTGACAAAAGGAGTGAGCGGTGCCGGACCGATAACACATTTCGACGCCTCGAAGTTCAAGTGCCGCATTGCAGCCGAACTGAAAGGTTTCGATTCATTGGATTTCTTTGATAAAAAAGAGATGCGTCTTCTTGACGGATACACCGTGTATGGTTTGGTGTCTGTCAGGGAGGCTATGCGTGATGCCGGATTTACCGATACCAATATCGACTATAACCGTTTCGGTGTGATATGGGGTTCGGGGATGGGTGGCGTCACCAGTCTGCAGGACGAGATAATGGAGTATGCGGTCAATGGCCGTGTCCCACGTTTCAGTCCATATTGGGTTCCCAAAGTCATCATCGACATTTGTGCCGGGCAGATAGCCATCCGCTACGGTATGCGTGGCCCGAACTATTGTACGGCAGCAGCATGTGCATCGTCGGCTGCCGCCATCAGCGACGCCTTCAACCTCATCCGCTTGGGCAAGGCTGATGCCATGTTGGCGGGGGGGTCTGAGTGTGCGGTGATGGAAGCCGGCATAGGAGGCTTCGGCAACATGCGTGCCCTCTCGACACGCAACGACGACCCGCTGACGGCTTCGCGTCCCTTCGACCGCGACCGCGACGGCTTCGTGCTTGGTGAGGGCGCTGGTGTGATTGTGCTCGAGGAACTCGGGCATGCCCTGGCTCGCGGAGCCAAGATATATGCAGAAATAACCGGCACAGGTCTCTCGGCCGATGCCTATCATATCACAGCGTCGCATCCAGAGGGACTGGGTGTGATTAACGCCATGCGTCAGGCTGTTGACGAGTCGGACATGAGCCTGACGGACGTGGACCACATCAACACTCATGGCACCTCCACTCCCATAGGCGACGTCTCCGAGCCCAAAGCCATCGTCGGTCTGTTTGGCGACCATGCCTACCGCATGGCCCTCAACTCGACCAAGTCGATGACAGGCCACCTGCTTGGCGCTGCCGGTGCCGTAGAGGCCATCGCCGTCATCCTTACCATAAAGAACGGCACAGTGCCTCCCACAATCAACCATTTCAACGACGATCCGGCGATACCTGCACTCGACTTCACCTTCAACCGTGCCGGCAGCCGCAACGTGGAGTTTGCGCTGAGCAACACGTTCGGTTTTGGTGGACACAACGTCTGTCTGGCCTTTAGGAAATACTGACCAATGGCACTGTTCAGAAGGAGACAGAAAGAGAGTCCGGAGTTTAGTCGTTTCTTCAAGAACATTCTCGGCTTTTCACCACGCAACATTGAACTCTACCGTATTGCCTTCACACACCGTTCGCAGTCGGTCGATTTCCACGGACATCGTGTCAACAACGAGCGGCTCGAGTACCTGGGCGACGCCGTTTTGGGTGCCGTCGTGGCGGAATATCTCTACAAGAAGTATCCCTACGAGGGTGAAGGGTTTCTCACCATCCTGCGCTCGAAGATTGTCAGTCGTGCCAGTCTGGGACAGTTGGCACGCAAGATGCGTCTGACGGAGCTTGTCGACTATCAGCGCAACTCGTCGGGAGTCTTCAAGAGCCTTGGCGGCGATGCCTTCGAGGCTTTGATTGGCGCCATATACCTCGAGAGGGGCTATCGTTTCACCCGTCATGTCATCATAGACCGTATCTTGCGTACATATCTCGATGTCGACAGTATAGCAGTCAGCGACTGGAACTACAAGAGCAAACTCATCGACTGGGGACAGAAGGCTCATCGAAAGATAACTTTCGAAGTTGTTGGTACGCGTCTCAAGGAGCATGGGTCGCGCAAGGAATACGAATGCCGCGTCAACCTCGACGGCATCCCGCAGCAGAGCGGCATCGAGTATTCAATCAAGGCTGCCGAACAGCTGGCCGCCGAGAAGACCTACAAGGCTCTCGAAGCTGCAGGAGTGATAAAGCCTCAGCCTTGATTGATGCAGCGCTTTTTTTAGATGTTGCCTATATTCTCCAACGCAGTTGCAGATACACTGTTTGCCGTTGTGGCCCTTTGGTTTCGGCAGCAGCGCTTCCTATTGTGTCGCGGTCGAAGTAACGGGTGATGGCGTATTTACCTGCTATTGTAAGGTTTCCCCGCACGTTAACGCGTAGCATAATGCAGGCCCGCATACCCTGCCCATAGTATGCCGGCATGGTGAAGTTGTATGTTATGCAACTCTCGCTCAGGTAGATGCGCGCGTAATAACCATCCACATCGAACAGGCTTGCCGATGCTGTGGCTTGCAGTGTCCGTGTGCTATATCGTACCTGCTGTGCAACAACCCATCCTTGTTGGTTGCCGCTTCCGACACTCTCAAAGTGCGACAGGGCTGCTTTGGTGTCGAATGTCCAGTGGCCGGCCTGGTGGTGCAGTGCCCCCATAATCTGGTGGCGGACGGTCTCTTCGGCAGGGTAGATGATGTCGGATGAATAGGGTATGTTGCGTTCTTTGCGTCGGTAGGCATAGCGTAGTGTGGCAACGCCACGATGCCATAGGCGCCGGCTCAGCTGGGTCCTGACCCACGAGCCTGACGATGGTTGGTATATGCCGTAGCGCAGCGACGGGAAGCTGTACAGGTTGGCGCTAATCATGGCGTCGACATTTAGCGGAAGGCGTACTTTGGCGTCCAACGTCCATCCTTGTTCGTTGCGTCCATCACCTATGCCGTAGGGTTGTGCAACCATATTATGGTAGTGTCTGCTGTAGTTACGGTAGCTGATGCCGACGCTGTTGTCGCTGTTTATCGACAAGCTGGCACCGGCTATTGCCGCCGCCGCCATATTGTTGCTAAAGGCCACTTCTCCGTATAGCGACAGCTTGTCCCATTGCCAATTGGCATCCATCCCGACGTTTGTCAACCGATTGCCACGGAAATAGTCTTGATTGTATATCCTTTCGGCAGGAGCCACACTGTCGTCCATTGTCGTGTTGACTAACGTAAGTCCTGCAATCAAGTTGCCGCATCGGCATTCTGTGCGGCCTCCCAATAGCCTTGTCCCTTGTGCTTTAGATGCAAATGCCGATATATGCCAGGCTTTCGCCATGTGCACAGTGGCAGCAAGACCTTCCTGGTAGCCTTGCTCGTAGAAGGTGGATGCTGTGCCTATACCGTGTCCGAACCGTTGCGGTGTACCGCCAAGCAGGTTGAACGGCTGCAGGCCTGTCCATAGCGTCAGTCCTTGTCCGAATTGCAGGGTGTAGCGTCCAATGACAAGTCGCTCCAGCCTTCCTATGTTGTTCAGCATGAGATGATAGCCGTAGAAATTGTTCCGACCCCACGGCTCTGTTGGGTCTTTTTCGGCTACGAGCCTTACGCTGATGCGGTTGTGAAGATTGTAGTTGTAGACGAATTGTGCATGTAAGGCATCGCCGTCGTAGGTGCTGTCGCGGTAACCCGCGGCTTGTTCAATCGTTGTGCCCAAGCCGGTGATGATGTTGTGGTGTCCGTCGGTGAGGCGCAGATGTTTTGGTTGCGTGTATGGTTGTATGGATGTCACCTTCTCCAGTATCGCAATAAGTGTGCTGTCATATCCTGGAATCATGCCAAGTTCCTTGTATGAGAGCAGTTGGCCATACAATATGATGTAGTTTTTGAGGGCCTTTTGTTGGAAGGGTGACAGTAGCGGTATCGACGACAGCGACGCCGTGTCGTTCAGGTTGGGTCTTACTGATTGCAGTTCGGAAATCATGTCGGCCATTGCCGTAGCCGGCTCCTCGCTTTCTACCTCGGTGACCAGTTGCTCCAAAGCCTCGTCAATCTGTGCTGCCGCCGATAGTGTGGAGAACAGCATAAGTATTGGTAATACATATGGTTTCAGAGACATACAGCAAGTGATATTTGTGGTGATAGCCCCAATGTCGGGTGCACGTCGGTGCCTAGGTCGACGGTGTATCGTTGGCTGGTGTATCCTACTCCGAATGTGAGTATCAGTGGGTTGGTGGCCAGACCGGCGCGAGCGGCAATATGTTTGCCGTAGGTGTATTCCATGCCGCCGCGCAAGCGTATGCGCTCGTCGATGGACAACTCTGCTACATTGACCAGTGTGTGCGTCGGTTGGTATACAATGCCTATCCGCCCGCCCGCCTTGCGACGCTCGTCCCATAGTCGGCTGTATGCCGTGGCGTATGTGCTAACAGTCTTGCTTACAGAGGCTTGTATGATAACGCCGCCATCGAGCCACTGTTCACTGTCGTAATGACCATCGTTGGAGCCGATGTGGCTGTATATGGCATATACGCCTGAATTCAGCCATCGTGTCAGTGTTATTGCTGTGCCGGCCAAGGTTTGTTGTTCGTGGTATACTTGGTCGCCGAAGTGAGTGTAGTTGGCAAAGAGCGAACTTGTTTTACCTAGGGGTACGGTTGCGTGCAACATCTTGGTTGCCAGCCCTTGCGTCAGAAAGCCTTGTCTCCATCCGATGCCTATCGTGCACTCGTGTTGCGGCATGCCCAAAAGACAACCGCCCATGGCGCTTTGCCTGGCGCTTTGGGCGGTTGGATAGAATTGCGCCATTGACTGGCATGTGGCAGCCGACAGCGCAAAGAGTGTCAGGAGTATTACTCCGCGTTTATTCATTCATGTCATCCAATGCCTGTAAGACAGTCTCGATGCTGGCGCGGCGGCTCTCCATGCTGCCGTTGAAGGTAATCGTGGAGAACTCTGTGGTCAGGTCGATGGCAGCACGCTGCGAGGCGGGCATCTGCATGAGAGTCTCGAGGTGGTCGCGGGTGACATAGATGCACACCATGTTGTTGATGGAGCCGTTCACAAGGCTGCCGTTGCCACCGAATTCGGTGATGTTGATGTTGCCGGAGATGGCGACATAGAATGCGGTCTCGCTGGCGGCCACTGCAAAGAGGTTGCCCAATGCATTGGCCTGGACCAAGCCGGTGGTGATCATCTTGTTGAGGCTGGTGGTGTCGATTTGTTCGATGAAGCTCCAGTCGACGTTGTAGGTGAAGTCGTAGGTGCCGGTGACGGTGTCGCGCAGGTTGATGCCGCACAGCGGGAATGTGATGTTGTTGATGTCTTCGACGTTGAGCAGGCTCTCGGTCAAGCCCACAAAGACGGTGCCGAAACTGCCGTTGATTACCGTGTCGACATCCAGCGAGTCGATGTGGATGGACACGTTGTTGAAGTTGGCGTTGCATACGGACGAGTGGAACTCGAAGACTTGGTCGGCGGCGTAAGGCTGATCTCCGATGGCGTTGGACGATGTGATGGTGATGTTGCCAAGCAAGCCAAGGTCATCATCGCAAGCGCTGAAACCGAATGCCAGAAATATGGCCACGGTGATAATTGATAATGTTTTTTTCATGGTAATTGTATTTAAGTTATTGAATATTAAACGACATGTCTATTATGATGGTGACGGTCTGAAATGCAAATATATGTAAAATATCCGAAAGTTGTTACATATTTTTTCCATTTTCGGATGCTTTCGGGTGTATAGTAATGTTCCGCAAGGCAATATTTTGCAGGGTTGTGCAATAAAAGACCATGCATGTCGTTATTGTTTGCATGAAAGTGTTGCTGCTTGGAGCCAGTGGACTGCTGGGGCACAATGTCTTGCAACGCCTTGTGGCCGAAGGGCACCAGGTGGTGGCAGTGGTACGTCGTGCCGGCTCTGTCTGTCTCGAAGCGGCTGGTTGGCAGACGATAGTGGGCGACATTACCGATGCCGCTGTGGTGACTGCCGCCGCCGAAGGATGTGACGCTGTGGTCAACTGTGCCGGGGTGACGGACATGAGTCTTCTGCATCGCGAGGATTATCAGGCAGTCAACTGCGACTTGTGCAGCACTATCGTTGCTGCGATGAACCATCATGGAATCAAGCGGTTGGTGCATGTGTCCACGGTCAACACTATTGGCTATGGCAACGCTGAACGGCCTGCCGGTGAGCATGAACCGATGAAGCCTCCGTTCGACAAGAGTCTTTATGCCGATTCCAAGTTGAGAGGGGAGACCATAATAATGGAAGCTGCATCGCTGCATCCGGGGTGGCATGCTGTTGTTATAAATCCGGGATATATGATTGGTCCTATGGATGTCAAGCCGTCGTCGGGGAGGATGCTTCTGATGGGTTATCGCAAGCGGTTGATGGTGGCACCGAAAGGCGGCAAGTCGTTTGTCGACGTGCGCGATGTGGCCGCCGCCGTGGTGAATGCACTTACGATGGGACGTAACGGACAACGCTATATAGCCGTGAACAGTCAAGGACAGTTTGCTATCAGCGAGTTGTACCGTCTTCAGGCTAGCGAGATGTGCTATCGGCAGTGTGTGGTCGCCGTGCCGGATGTGTGCCTTGTCGTTGCGGGATGGGTGGGCGATGTGCTGCGGTTGTTGGGTGTCCGCACCGAGCTGTCGTCGCGCAATGTCAGGCAGTTGATGATACATGAATATTACGACAACAGCCTTGCTGTAAGTGAGTTGAAGCTGTACGAGACACCTCTGCGTCAGTCGATACGCGACTTCTATGCATGGCGAGGATTGTCTCAAATAAGAAAAAGAATATGAAACGAATGCTAACTGTATTGCTGTCGGCAATGGTGATTCTGACAGCATGTAACAGCCCTGAGACCAAGGCTATTACAAAAAAAAGCTCGTCAGGTAAGACGCAGGAGATGATATTGGCTGCCGATCGCGGTCTGTATGCCGGTGCCACAAAGGAGCTGATTGACTCCATCTTCCTTGCCCCGCAGACAGGTCTGCCTCAGCCGGAATCGCGTTTCAGTGTGGTGACCATCCCGGTCTCTTCGCTCGAGAACACACAGATGTTCCAGATGCATCGCAACATCGTGTTGTGTGATGTAAAGGAGGGGAACCCCGACAAGCTCTATATCCATCGCGACAAATGGGCCGAGCCGCAGGTTGTCATCGACCTTGCTGCCAGCAGCGAGGCCTCGCTGTGTGATTTGCTGCGCAAGCATGCTGACCGTATTCTGGAGGAGCTCTATAATGCCGAGTATCGCCGTATGGCTGCTGCTTTCTACAGGGACCGCAACGTGGAGCTTATGAAACGTGTCGAAGGTAAGTTCGGCTTCACGCTGAATCTGCCGCAGGAGTTCAGGATGGCCAAAGAGGACGATGGGTTCGCGTGGTTGCTGAAGAGGACAAAAGACTTCGACTTGAATGTGCTGGTGCATGTCGAACCATATCGTAGCCAGATGCAGTTCGACACCGAGAAGATACTCAATCGCCTGGATACCACGATGCGGCGCAATGTGCCGGGGCCGGCCGAGGGCAGCTATATGGCTACCGAGCGCCGAGTCGACATCGAGACGCATGTTGTCGACTTTGAAGAAGCGAAATACGCTGTCGAATCGCGCGGTCTTTGGCGTCTGTTCGGCGACTTCATGGGAGGACCCTTTGTGGCCTACACCCTTCTGTCGCCTGACGGCACACAGATTGTGGAACTCATCGCCTTTGTCTATTGTCCGCGGTTCGACAAACGCGACTACCTGATGCAAGTCGATGGTATCTGCCGTTCAATCAAGTGGGTTGGTGATTCTGAAAGCGAGGAGTAAAAGAGGAGAGAAAGGGGAGTGAAGGAGGAGTGAA
>FLNX01000221.1_pt1 | contig 14269 bp, 16 predicted proteins | sample 1140341 | NCBI WGS metagenome assembly FLNX01 (sample SAMEA3878208, study PRJEB12797) | bioreactor metagenome | biome: Moose rumen | place: Sweden | collected 2011-10
CAGATAAACTTCTATCTGCTGCCCTTCTGCATCTTGTAGTGTCATTTCCGCATAGGCTGTTTCATAACCGTCAGCCTCTATCTTGAAGATGTAGTGAGGACGGGATTGAACAACACAATGATAGCGATAGATCAACGCTCCTTTCCAAGGCTCCTCCGGGAAAGGTTCACGCAAGTCCAGAATATTTCCTTCTTCGTCTGTCGTTGTCAACTTAGCCGTGTTTATCGACTTTTTCGTTTCAGCATCGTAGACCCAGACGCCCAGTTGTTGATAGTCCGTAATGAATGCCTCTTTTATTTCTTCCTGAGTCATCCAACTGGTCTTGCCCCAATCGTTTACGCATAGCCCTGGCTTCTGGCTGGTAGCGCGGACAAGATAGGTGATGCTGTCTTCGTGGGTGACTCCTATCAATTCTGAGAGGCCGTCGGCGAATGTATGACAGGCATAGTAATACTGGCAGGTATCCCTATTGATCAGAAAGCGGTTGTCATTGGCCAGTTTCCCGCAGGCAGTACCCTCTTCGAGACTTGCTGATTCTATGGCCCTGAGTAGCGTATTAAAGCCGAAAGCCTCTTTGTCGTATGCCCGCAGCAATTCCATCCTTGTACGCGAATTGATTGCCGGCTCTGGGGTTGTCAGGAAGAAGGGCTTCGGTCCATTTCTATAAGAGCGGAATTCGTATTTTACATCAATATCACCCATACATATCATATCAAAGCAATTCCTAAGTTGATGCCATAAAGATAGTTCCTCATCAATAGGGCTACGGCTGGGAGCAGACTTCAAGGGAGTCTTCAGCGCCTCATTTCTGCTATAGCGCAGCACCACGAGGTTACGGTCGTATTTCAGGAAAGCATAGGCCGAGGTGTCTCTCCCTTCAGGATGGAATTTCATGATATAACGTCCCCGCAGGTTGTTCTCATCATCAATCCGTTCGCTGTAGTTTTGTAAATGTGGGAAGTAGGACAATTGCCTGATGATATGAGCGGTCACACGGCGCAGTTTCTCGTCATCGCCACTTGCAGGAGCAGTCACCTGTTTATACAAACTACTGGAAACACATTTTGCCTTGTCGCCATAATTGTCCCTTACGTATGCCATCAGAGAGTCGAGACACAAAAGATAAGATGGTTTGGGCGCATTGGCAAGACTTTGCATCTCCGCCTCAAATATACTGTCAGTTTTCACTCGATAGTTCTGTGCCGAGGCTGGGAGCAGCATCAGCAGGCCGAGGGCCGCTATTGTAAGAAGTCGTTTCATACGCTTAATTGTTGTTTTGAGTTTCTGTTACTAATATCTGTTGTTCCAGCTGGTCAATGTTTGCCACGAGGTCGGCTACTTCTGCCGCCAGGTCTATCTCAGGACACAAAGGTGCCTGACCCCTTGTCCTTTGCAGAGAAGTCGCAGGCTTCGCCGTCTGCTTATGAAGATTGCTTTTTGTTGGGACGGCTTGCTGCGGCTTCTCTGGCTGCGGCAGGACGGAGGGGCTGCTGATTGGGTCTGATATCACTGGCTTTGCGGCCTCAGCGACCACTTCCTGTCTGGCTGGCTGGGGCTGACTCGCTTTCGGAAGCAAGGCCCAGAAGCCTATACCTATTATAATAAGGAGGCTGGCAGCAGCGATCCAAGGCCTCAGTCTGATGATATGGGATCTTTTTGATATGACGGCTTGTCGTTGTCTTTCGGCTACCATTCGATCGAATAGTTCCTCTGTTTCGTTGAGTTCCTCTTCCGAAGGTAGCGCAAGACGTTCAGGGTGTAAAGGAGCCTTGCCGTCTAAATAACGAAGCACTGTTGTTTCTTTTTTCATAAGATTTCTCCTTTCTTCAATATTTCACAAATGTGGCGGCGAGCCGAACTGAGCATAGAACTCACTGAGCGGATATTGATGCCTGTGGCAGCAGCAATCTGTACGCTCCCCATCTGTGCCTCAGCATACATCGTCCATAGACGGCGCTCGGAAGGTGGCAGTGTTGCGACGGCCTGTTCCAGGGCCTGCTGAATCCTTGCTTCATCTATGGAATCCGTGGAGTCTGTTGTCACTACATCCTTTATCTCTACCATCTGCTGCTGTTGTTTGCGGCGATAATCATCTATACAAGCATGTTTCGTCAACCTAACAGCCAGTCGTTCAGCATCAGCGGGTTCAGACAAATTCTCCCACGTCATCCACAGTCGCATCAGAGCCTCTTGCACGGCATCCTCGGCATTGTCTGCATCGAATGATGAGGCAATGGACAGCAAACGAGGGCGAATCCGTGAGACAACAGATGTGAATTGTTCTGATTTCATACACCCTTATAACGGAAAATGCAGTCAATGTCAAGTGTGAATTAAATAAATTTAAGAATCTGGGGTATTGATAGTAGGAGTGCGCTCTGTCTTTGGAAGCACCGTTATCAGCACTTTCTGGTCTGGCGTTAAGGAAATCTCATAGACTGTATTCTCGAAGTCCTCTCCGAAGATGATCCTGACCAAACCTTGTCTCTGGATAATATCAAACCGCTGCTTACTCACTTGCCGATAGTCCGTTATCAACTTATTAAAATCGTCGAATACCTGTTTTGCTGCCTCTTTAGGGACTTCATATTGAGGAACCGTCTCTTCACCACTTCCTTGTTCAGCATTTCCTAATCGAATTCTTTTCACCATATTCTTTTTTACGCCTTTCATCTTAGCGACCTGTTCAACCTTTTCCTTCAAAGGCTGATCATAGAAAGGATCGGTATCATCTAAAGGTTCCCTGCTATTGTATAGGAATGAAACCGTGTTGTCTGCAAGTACCAGGATGGCAGTAGATACAAAAGAATAGTAGTGATGGAATGTATGGGATACTTGGCCGTGAACAACGCTTCCATTTGACTTCTCCCCGTAAGCGACAACAAATGTTATGGAGTCGTGACCTGCCACATGCTTTTCATAATGATCGCTTTCTGTGGCAAACGTCATTTCTTCTTTAAACGCAGCCTTCAGACTATCGAGCATGTCCTTGCCAAAACAGTCTGATGGATTTTCTGAGATATTCACACTATAGACCTTCTGGTTACTGCCACTAAGCCTGTTACCTTGTGATACGCTTACTTCTGACTTATTGGCAACTTCCAGCAATTGAGGAATAAAGCGACTGATACGCTCTTGTCCTTGTACGGTGACGGCCTGAATCGTTATAAATACTATCAAAAAGTAGATTTTCTGTTTCATAAGACTCTATGTTTAGGGATTATAATTCATATCTTGGGGGAAAGGACATTTTAATTCGATGGCAAAGGTCATCGCGTCTATACGTCAAGGGACGTTGCAATACTTGTTCTATGGGCGTTGATTCCCCTTTGAGGCTTGAATCAGGACACAAAGGTGCCTGACCCCTTTGTGTCCTTTTCGGCCTTTTGGGGGCTTTCGGCTTCTCAGGCTGCGGCAGGATAGTGGGGCTGCTGATAGGCTCTGATACTATAGGCTTTGCGGCCTCAGCGACCACTTCCTGTCGCACTGGCTGGGGCTGACTCTCTTTCGGGAGCAAGGCCCAGAAGCCTATACCTATTATAATAAGGAGGCTGGCGGCTATTCCTATCCACCAACGGCGGTGGCTTGGCTGGAGCGCCTCAGCGATGCGCTGCTCCAGACGGAGGGGCTGGCTGATGGCTTCAGGACGGGCCAGCGAGATAATGGCGTGACGCTCGGCCAGCAGTTCCTCCGGGCAGTCGTCGGAGAGCAGGTGCTCAATCAGGCGGCGCTCTTCCTCGATGCTCATCGCCCCCCGATAGAAGCGATCCAATAGTGGTCTGATATCCTCTTTCATCTTGATTCCTTTTTAGTGATTAGTAATTCGCGCAATTGGGCCCTGGCCCTCGAGAGTGTCGAGCGGACGTTGGCATCAGTCTCGCCCAGTACGTCGGCTATCTGCTGAGAACTCATCTGGCTGAAGTAGAACATCGTCACCATACTGCGGGCTTTCGGCTGCAACTGGCCGATGGCCTGTCGGAGTCGCAGGCGGTCTTCCGACAGCACCTGCTCCCTGAGTTCGTCATCGTCGTCAGCCAGATATGCCATCGGCTCCAGGCTGGACAGGCGGCGACGTGAACGAATCAGGTTCAGGCAGATGTTCCGCAGCGTCTGTACGAAGAAGCCCTCGGCGTTCTGCATCGCCTCCACCCTGTCAGCCTGTCGCCAGAGCCTGAGGTAGGTTTCCTGCACGGCATCCTCGGCATCCGTCTCGCTGCCCAGCAGGGCGAGTGCCTGTTGGTAGAGTGACCGTTGGAGTGGCATAAAGTGCCGTTGAAACTGTTCTGCTGTCATTGCTGCGTCTTATTCTCAAAGGATAGTCTGACATAATAACACGCAGCCTCGCAAAATGTTGCAAGGAAGGGTCTTAAAGAATCTTAAAAGGGGGCTACTTGACGTTGAAACGGAGGCCGAACTCGATGGAGGGAGCGAGGGGGTGCGCTTTGTAGTAGTGCTCGAGAGGGGTGCTGTCGTCGAAGTAGTAGCCGAGGGAAGGCTCGAGGTAGAAACCGAACTGGGGGGTGAAGTCGTACTCGGCTCCAGCGGCAGCATCGAGCGACCACTGCCAGGGCTTGTCGTTCGGATGGCCGGGCAGTTCGGAGTGGGCGCTGATGCACTTCTCCAGCATTGCACCGCCAGAGACGTAGAAGCGCAAATGGCTGGTGCGCCAGAACTGCCAGGCGAGGCTCAGGGGCACGCCCAGATAGCGCAGTTTCTGGTCGAAGACGGCATTCTCGTAGCGGGGGATGCTGAAGCGCGAGAAGAGATAGGTGTAGTTGACGCCACTCATCAGGGCGATGCGCTGGTTGAGTTGATAGCGCAGGGTCAGGCCGAAACGGACGGGGAGATGATGATCGGCCACTACGCCGACTTGATGTAAAGTGCCTTCAAATGAAGAAGCGGCTGGGACGAACCCTCCCAGGTTTGAGTCTTGATAGCGCGGAACACCGCCTGAGCCGCTTGCGTGCTGAGAAGACATCGCAGTCAGGAGACCGCTGGAGGCAGTGATGCCGAGGCTGAGCGGAGAATTAGTCGGCTGCTGGGTTTTCGCAGGCTGGGTATTCTCAGCAGCGGGGTCATCAGGCCTTTCGGCTCGCCACTCTGTATGGTCTGCTGGTTGAGGAGAGGCTGGAGAATCTGGAGAATCAGGTGAGGCTTCTTCTGTTTCAGTTGTGGCGGGGGCGGGCTGATCTACTGCTGCTGGCTGGACAGGGGGCGTAGAAACAAGGTTCTGGCTCCTTGATTCAGCCATCGCTACGAGAGGCTTTTCAGCGACGGATGGCGCATCAGGACACAAAGGTGCCTGACCCCTTTGTGTCTTTAGTGTGGTTTGCAAAGGCTGCTGAAGGGGCTCCTCGCTATGCTGTAGGGCGAAGAAACCGACGAGTGCCAGGATGACGGCAGCCGCTGCCCAGCGCCACCAGCGGTTAGCGACAGTTCGGGCTGGCTTGGGCTTGGCAGTCGCAAAGCCTGCTGCCTGCTGCTCCATCTGCTCGCTGATGCCCTCCCACAGTCCAGCAGGGGGAGCCATCCGATGCCCCTCCAGTTTCTGTCTCAGTTTCTTGGTCCAGTCTTCCTTCATTATTTCATTCTTTCCTTATTTCATTGATTCGCTTGGCCAGCAGTTGCTTGGCGTGATAGAACTGCGTGGCTGATGTAATCTCCCTGATTCCCAATAGTGCCGATATCTGGCGATGGGAATAGCCCTCAAAGGCGTAGAGGTTGATCACCGTGCGGTAGCCGTCGGGCAGTTCGCTGATCAGTCGGTGCAGTTCGTCAGCGGATATCCGCTCCGTATCAGGCTCCGGCTCGTCGGCAGTCTGCTGGGCGATGGTCTCATTCAGTTCCACGAACTGCAGCCGCTTCTGGTCGCGGAGGAAGTGGAGCGCCTCGTTGACCACCACCCTCACCATCCAGCCCTCGAACGACGGCTCGTCTACGTAGACGAAGGTCTGCAACGACGTGAATATCTTGACGAAACTGTTCTGCAACACATCCTTTGCATCGCTCTCCGTCGGCACATAGCGGTAGCAGACCGATGAAAGTTGCTCTACGTACCGCTGGTAGAGTTCATTCATCGCCCTCTGGTCTTTCTGCCGTATACGCTCAACGAGTCGTTTGACCATTCCTGTCTTCAATCATTTCTACTTTAAGAATCCAAAATTACGCAAATCTTGTATGGTTCTGCTATCATTTATGATTCTTTAACTAATTTCCATACAAGATTTCGCCTTTTCCCGCATTCTTATAGCAGAAAGGACTTAAACAGTAATGAATATGAAGAAGAATCTCATTGTATTGGCAGTCATTGCGCTGAGCAGCGGACTGCTGTCGTGCTCTTCTACGGATGAGGAGTTAGAACCATCGCAAACGGTGTATATGGTGTCGGAGGTGAAACCCATCCAACTGACCGAGTCGCAACGAGTGTTCAGGAACGACAACAACACCTTCACCCTCAACTTCCTAAAGACGGTGAACGAGACGGATCGCAGCGGCAAGAGTTACATCTACTCGCCGCTGAGCATCACCTACGTCCTCGGAATGGTGAACGATGCCGCTGAAGGTGCGACGGAGCAGGAACTGGAGCAGACCTTAGGCTTCCACGAGGGCGGCATCCAGGCCGTGAACGACTACTGCAAGAAACTGATTGACGGTCTGACGAAGGTGGACAAGAAGGTGCAACTCAACATCGCCAACGCCATCTTCCTGAACAAGAAATATTCGCTGAAGGAACAATTCCAGGAGGATATGAAGACCTACTACGATGCAGAAGCGGAGGCCTTCGACTTCAGTGACCCCAAAACCAAAGACCACATCAACGGCTGGGCCAGTGAGAAGACGAACGGGCTGATTCCCTCCATCCTCGAAAAGGTGGAACCCGAGATGGTGTCGTATCTGTTGAATGCTATCTACTTCAAGGCTGACTGGGCCTCGAAGTTCGACGAGAAGAACACCAAGACGGAGACCTTCACCACCGAAAACGGCAAGACCCAACTGCCGCTGATGCACCAGAACGTATTCATCAATTATCAGAAGAACAACATTTTCTCAGCCGTTAACATCCCCTACAGCAGTGGTCTCTGGAATATGCTCGTGATGCTGCCTGAGGAGGGCAAGACGACAGACGACATCATCAACTATCTGTCGACGCTGGATATGACAAGTGGTGAATTCGCTTACGGCCAGTCCTATGAGGTAGATCTGAAACTGCCCCGCTTCGAGACCACTTCAGATACGGATGACCTGAGGGACGGACTGAAAACGCTGATGCAGAAGATGGGCATCGACCGTGCATTCGACGCAGATAGGGCTGAAATTCCGAATATGGCCAACGTGCCTGTCTATATCAGTATGATGCGGCAGAAGGCAGCCATCAAGGTGAATGAGGAGGGTTCGGAGGCGGCTGCCGTCACAGTGGCTGACTTTATGCCGACTTCCTCGAATCCTGAGCCAGTAGAGATTCCAAAGGCTGTTTTCCATGCCAACCGTCCCTTCGTCTACGTGATTCGCGAAGCCTCGTCGGGAGTCATCGTCTTCGTAGGTAAGTTTACAGGGGAGTAACAAAAAAGCAATCCAATCGGATTGCTTTTTTGTTATCCTTCTGCAAAGGCGGCAGCCTCAGCCTGGGCGATGATGTCCTCGCGGCTCTGCTCCTTGTGCGAGATGTCGGAGAGGTCGAACTCGTCGTTGTCAGAGACCTCCCCCTGACCTTCCTGTGGGGAAGATTCGGAAGATTTCTCCTTTCGCTTTCCTCTCTCCTCTTTTCTCTTTATACTTTCTTCTTCCTTCGGCTGCTCGATGATGAACTCCTGCTCCTTCTCTGGATCAGGGACTGACATCATCGGTTCCTCTTCCATCTTCGTGCGCTCACTCTTGGCCTGGAAGATGGCATCGATGAACTGCGGCTCACGCTTCAGTCGCTGCAGCGTGTCCTTCGATGCCAACTGCTGGGCCTCCTTCTTAGAATAGCCTGAGCCACGTTCGCCCTCGATGCCTTCGAGCAGTACGAGGAAACTGAAGATGGGCGAGCCGTTGTCATCCTTCTTCTGCTTCAGCAGCCGATACTCCATACGGACACGGTTCTTCTGGCTCCACTCCAGCAACTTCGACTTGAAGTTGACCTCCTTGAAGGCCACCTTGTCGATGTCGATATACTTGCCCAGCACGCGATTCTCCCAGAACCACATACAGGCATCGTAGCCGCGGTCAAGATAGATGGCACCAATCAGGGCCTCGAAAGCATTGCCGCCCACGTAACTGTTGTGCGACGTGCTGTGGCCTGCCGAGAGGATGAGTTGCGAGAGTCCCATCTCATTGGCCAACTTGCCCAAGGTCTCACGGCTCACCAACTTTGAACGGGTGTTGGTCAGGAATCCCTCACGCTTGCCTTCGTAGTGGCGATAGACGATATAGCCTACGGCAGCGTCGAGGATGGCATCGCCCAGGAACTCCAGTCGCTCGTTGTTCAGCGGCTTGCCCTTGTCGTTGCGCTTTCCCACGCTCTTGTGCAGCAGGGCCTGGCGGTAGTACTCGATGTTGCGGGGGTAGAATCCCAGAATATCGTAGAGAGCAGAAAAAAGCTCCTTCTCCTTGCGGAAAGGGAGCCTTATACGGTCGATAATGTTATTAATCCACATACTTCTTGAATACGACACACGCATTGTGGCCGCCGAATCCGAAGGTATTGCTGAGTGCAGCACGCACCTCACGCTTCTGGGCCTTGTTGAATGTGAAGTTCAGGTTATAGTCAATCTCAGGATCCTCGTCGCCTTCCTCGTGGTTGATGGTAGGCGGCACGATGTCGTTCTTCACGGCCAGCACGGTCACCATTGCCTCAACGGCGCCGGCGGCACCGAGCAGGTGGCCTGTCATTGACTTTGTGGACGAAATGTTCAGTTTGAAGGCAGCATCGCCAAACACCTCCTTGATGGCCTTGGCCTCAGAGATGTCACCCACGTGGGTAGAGGTTCCGTGCACGTTGATGTAGTCGATGTCCTCAGGCTTCAGTTCTGCATCCTCGAGGGCATTCTTCATCACGAGTTTGGCACCCAGTCCCTCAGGATGGCTGGCGGTGATGTGATGGGCGTCGGCACTCATACCGGCACCTGCCATCTCAGCATAGATCTTGGCACCACGGGCCTTGGCGTGCTCCAGTTCCTCCAGGATCAGGCAGCCAGAACCCTCGGCCATAATGAATCCGTCGCGGCTGGCGCTGAACGGACGGCTGGCCTTCTCAGGCTCATCGTTGCGGGTAGAGAGGGCGTGCATCGCATTGAAGCCGCCTACACCAGTAGCGCAGATGGCAGCCTCAGCACCACCAGCAACGATGATGTTAGCCTTGCCCAGACGAATCAGGTTGAAGGCGTCAGCCAGTGCATTCGATGATGAAGCACAGGCAGAAGCAGTGATGTAGTTGGGGCCGTGGAAGCCGTACATAATGGAGATCTGTCCGGCAGCGATGTCGGCAATCATCTTCGGAATGAAGAAAGGATTGAACTTCGGGCCGTCAGCCTCGTGCACACCGTAGTACTTCACCTCGTCCTCGAAGGTCTTGATACCGCCGATGCCTACGCCGTAGACCACGCCGATACGATCCTTGTCCTCAGTCTCCAGATCCATACCACTGTCCTCGACAGCCTGCTTGGCAGCAATCATAGCCAACTGCGTGTAGCGGTCCATCTTGCGGGCCTCCTTGCGGTCGAGATAATCGTTCACGTTGAGGTTCTTCACCTCGCAGGCGAACTTCGTCTTGAATAATGTTGTATCGAAACTTGTAATAGGTGCGGCACCGCTTACTCCGTCGAGCAGGTTCTTCCACATCTCATCAGGAGTGTTGCCGACTGGCGTGACAGCGCCAAGACCTGTTACAACTACTCTTTTTAATTCCATAAGCCAATATTAAAGCATAATGGTTGCTTCGAGAGTCGAAGCAACCATTATGTTATAATCCTATTTATTTTGCGTTCTCTTCGATATAAGCGATAGCGTCACCTACAGTACCGATCTTCTCAGCCTTATCGTCGGGGATAGAAATACCGAACTCCTTCTCAAACTCCATGATCAGTTCAACGGTATCCAGTGAATCTGCGCCCAGATCATTTGTGAAACTTGCCTCGGGCTTAACCTCAGCCTCGTCAACACCCAGTTTATCAACGATAATTGCCTTTACTTTGCTTTCAATTTCTGACATAATTTTCTTTCTTTAAAATTGTTAATAATGAATTTGCTATCTTGAAAAAAATCGGCCCTTGGCCGCTTTCGGGGTGCAAAGTAACACATTTTCTTTCACTTACGCAAACTTTTTAAAGAAAAAGTGACCCCTCTTTGCACATTTAGGGGGTAACTGTGCAAAAAAATCGCCTTTTTGTGTGCGTTACCAGCGATAAAAATGCAAAATTAGATGAAAATATCCGTAAATAGTTGGTTATTTGAAAAACTTTCTGTAGTTTTGCACCTTAACAATTTAAAACATTGACAATGTCGTTTACAGAACAAGCCAATCGTATCTTCAATCAGGTGATCAGGGACTATCACCTGACGGATGATGTCGACACCCCCATCCACAATCCCTATGAGCGGGACAGCATCGAGTTCAGTCTCTATCTGAAGTGCTGGATCGACACCGTGCAGTGGCACTATGAGGACATCATCCGCGACCCACACATCGACCCCATTGAGGCACTCAACCTGAAAAGGCGTATCGACCGCAGCAACCAGGACCGTACGGATCTGGTGGAGGAAATCGATTCCTACTTCCGCCAGTACTACAGCGAAGTGACGCCCCTGCCCGATGCCCGCCTCAACACGGAGAGCCCCGCCTGGGCCGTCGACCGTCTGAGCATCCTCGCCCTGAAGATCTACCACATGCAAGAACAGGTAGATCGCAAGGATGCTTCGGCAGAGCACATCGGCAGGTGCAAGGCCAAACTCGACGTGCTGCTGGAGCAGCAGAAGGATCTCTCGCTGGCCATCGACCAACTCCTGGAGGATATCGAGGCTGGACGGAAGTATATGAAGGTCTACCGACAGATGAAGATGTACAACGACCCGTCGACTAATCCAATACTTTATAATAAGGAGTCAGGAGCCAAGAGTCAGGAGAAATGAAGAAAGAGCATATACTCGTCATCCGTTTTTCGTCGCTTGGCGACATTGCTATGACCGTACCCGTCGTATGGTCGCTGGCCCATCAGTACCCTGACATCCGCATCACCGTGTTGAGCCGCAGTTATGCCCGCACCCTGTTCGATGACCTGGCGCCCAATGTCAACTTTATGGAGGCCGACCTGAGGGTGGAGTATCACGGCATCAGGGGACTTAATGCCCTCTATCGCCGACTGGTGGCCAAGCAGTTCACCAAGGTAGCCGACCTGCACAATGTGCTGCGGTCAGAGTATCTTCGGATGCGCTTCAACCTGGGCCGCTTCCGGGTGGAGCATATCAACAAGCACCGTAAGGACCGTCGGCAACTCGTCTCCTTTAAGAATAAGGTGAAGCGACAGTTGCCTACATCGTTCGATAACTACCTCGAAGTGTTCGAACGCTTAGGCTATCCTGTTGACATCTCGCAGTTCCGCTCCATCTTCCCCGAAGAAGGTGGCAACCTGAACCTGCTGCCTAAGGAGATAGGCCCCAAGAAGAACTTTGAGCAGTGGATTGGCATTGCCCCCTTTGCTGCCCACGAGGGCAAGGTCTACCCGCCCCGACTGATGGAGCAGGTCATCCACGAGTTGCTGCAGAAATACCCGAAATGCCGCATCTTCTTCTTCGGCAAGGGCCATCAGGAGGATAAATACCTTAGCATCTGGAGTGCACAGTACCGCCAGTGCATCAATGCCACTCGCTACTGCGAGAATATGTATCAGGAACTGATCATTATGAGCCACCTCGACGTGATGCTGTCGATGGACTCTGCCAATATGCATCTGGCCTCACTGACGGCAGTCCCCGTGGTCAGCGTCTGGGGAGCCACCCATCCCTACGCCGGCTTTATGGGATTCGGACAGCCGAAGGACAACGCCATCCAACTCGACCTCGAATGCCGTCCCTGCAGCATCTACGGCCAGAAGCCCTGCCAGCGAGGCGACCTTGCTTGTCTGAAGAACATTCCGCCCGAGCGGATTGTTGAGAGAATAGTTACCATTATTAATAACCCCTAAAACAAGTACGATTATGAAGAAGTATGTTTGCGACGTATGTGGTTACGTCTATGATCCCGCAGAGGGCGACGCTGACGGCGGTATCGCTCCCGGCACAGCATTTGAAGACATCCCCGAGGATTGGGTCTGCCCCGTCTGCGGCGTCGGCAAGAGTGATTTCTCTCCCGTCGATGAGTAATTAAATTAAATAAGGTGGCGATTGATTGCCACCTTATTTATTTAATAACAGGTTCTTGGCGAAGTGCCAGATAATGATGCCAGCGGTGACGGAGACGTTCATCGAGTGCTTGGTGCCGAACTGGGGAATCTCCAGACAGCTGTCGGAGGCATCGACCACCTCCTGATGGACACCCTTCACCTCGTTGCCAAGGATGACGGCATACTTCTTATTAATAATAGGTGTGAAATCCTGAAGCATCGTGGAGCCGTGGGCCTGTTCTACGGAATAAACCTCGTAGCCATCTGCCTTCAATGATTCTACGGCTTCCATCACATCCTTAAAATATCGCCAACTGACGCTGTCTTCTGCCCCCAGCGCCGTCTTATGAATCTCAGCCATCGGAGGTGTCGACGTAATCCCGCACAAATAAACGGCTTCGATGCGAAACGCATCTCCCGTACGAAACACGCTCCCCACATTATGCATCGAGCGCACATCATCCAACACCACTATCAACGGCAGTTTCTCGGCCTCGCGGAACTCATCCACCGAAAGCCGCTGCATCTCTATCGTTCGTAGTTTCTTCATATCCGCAGCAAATTTATAAAAAAAATCGCTAAGAAACAAATTATTATAGGAAAAGTATAAAAAAGTAAAGAATTAAAAACTTGTGCATTGTTTTTGCACAGGTTTTTAGTATCTTTGCAGCATCTTAATATTTATTGTATGGCAAAGAACTTATTAAGCAAGTATGTCTGGCTGGTAGAAACCATCGACAAAGCAGGACGCATATCGTTTGAGGACATCAACCGCAAATGGCTCGACAACGATATGAGTGAGGACAAACCGCTCTCTATCAGAACCTTCCATAAATGGCGCATCCACATCGAGGAGATGTTCGGCCTCATCATCGAGAATGAGAAAGGAGGACAATACCGCTACTATATCCAGAATAACGATGACCTAAAGAACGGCTCGATGCGCAGTTGGCTATTCAACACCCTGACTGTCAGCAATCTGATGTTGGATAGCGTGAGCATCAAGGATAAGATATTGTTTGAAGAGATTCCTGATGGTGAACAGTTCCTTCCAGTCATCATTGAGACATTGAAGAAGAATACTGTTCTTGAAATAACCTATCAGAGTTTTTGGCGTGATGAATCAAACACCTTCCCAGTAGAGCCGTATTGCCTGAAAGCATTCAAACAACGTTGGTATTTGGTGGCGCGTAGTCCATATTACGACAAGAATTTGATTTCCGCCAGGAAATTCTGTCTATGGGTAGTGATATAGAAGTCCTTTCGCCCAAATGGTTCCGTGATGAACTTGCTGAGATTTCAAAACACATGTGGAATAATTATAAGGAGGACTGATTATGAGAAATTTTGCAGCAATAGACTTCGAGACAGCCAACAATGAGCGTACCAGCGTTTGCTCTGTTGGTGTAGTAATAGTGAGAAATGGCGAGATCGTGGATTCTTTCTATTCGCTGATACAGCCAGAGCCAAATTATTATAATTATTGGTGTACGTAAGTTCATGGCCTCACCCGTCGTGATACGGAAGAAGCCCCAGTCTTCCCAAAAGTATGGAAACAGATTGAGCCGCTGATTGAGGGTCTGCCCCTGGTTGCCCACAATAAGGCTTTCGATGAGTCGTGTCTGAAGGCTGTATTCCGTTGCTATCAGATGGACTATCCTAACTACGAATTCTACTGTACATGTGTGGCTTCCCGAAAGGCTTTTCCACAAGCCGAGAACCATCAACTACACACTATTTCAAGACTCTGCGGTTATAAACTCGAAAACCACCATCACGCCCTCGCCGATGCAGAGGCCTGCGCCTGGATAGCAAGGGAAATTCTGTAATTATCCACTTATCCACACTACATTATCATCATCATAAAAAAAGAGAAAAAGAAAGAAAAAAATATTTATAATGAGTATTTTATA
>FLNX01000517.1_pt1 | contig 14212 bp, 10 predicted proteins | sample 1140341 | NCBI WGS metagenome assembly FLNX01 (sample SAMEA3878208, study PRJEB12797) | bioreactor metagenome | biome: Moose rumen | place: Sweden | collected 2011-10
CGTGAAAGCGGGGCAACAAGACCGCTTTGAGCGGGGCGAGCGTAAGCGAGTCCAATACCTATTACGCTCAACCGCGGGGCTTGCTTGACACGCTGCAACGGTAGCCTTTTTGCTGCACATTCATTTCATTTGTCCAGCCGATATTCAAGCACGATATCTATAATGCGTTTGCCCTGTTTTATTCAAGCCTTGTGTATTTTAGAAACCTGTGCGATAATATATATAGAATAAAACAGCACAAAAAAGGACGTCATATGGCAAAGACACCGCAAATCAAATGGTCATTCTTAGATGAATTTCGGGGCAGAGATTTTACAGGCGAATGGCCTACCCTGCCGGAAATGTTTTCTATCACTGCAAAACGATTTCCCCTGCGTCCCTGCTTTACTGACTTTGAGGGCGAAAACGGCGCAAAACAGACGCTCACCTATGTGCAGGTACTCTCCAAAATAAACACGCTGGCCAACTGGTTTTCTGCCAATGGCATTGTAAAAGGAGACCGGGTTGCCGTTACAGGAAAAAACTCACCTGAATGGGCTACAGTCTACCTTGCAGCCATGTATGCAGGAGCCACCGTCTGTCCGATTGACTATGCATTGAGTAACGGTGAAGTAGAAAATCTTCTGAGCACGGCTCAGCCAAAATTCCTTTTTGTTGATGAAGAAAAATATTCGCATTTTGCCCAAGGCAATTTCTCCTACAAAGTCTATTCCCTGAGTCCAAAACATGCAGACTCCTATGCCTACAACCTTTCTGCAGAGCAAGATTTTTCCACTCAGCGGGCAGAAAACAAAGTGGCAGAAAGCGATTTGGCTGTCATACTCTTTACCAGCGGCACAACGGGTACTCCAAAGGGCGTTATGCTTACCCACAAAAACCTTGTAAGCGACGCATATATCGCCACCAGCCGCATGACCCTGTACGAAACTGACGTATTCTATGCCCTGCTCCCCATTCATCACGCATATACCATGCTTGCGGTTTTCATTGAGGCAATTTCCGTGGGCGCACAGGTCGTCTTTGGAAAGAGCATGGCTGTTACCCGCCTGATGAAGGAACTTAAAGAAGGTCAGATTACCATGCTTTTGGGTGTGCCCCTGCTCTTCAACAAACTGCTCGCCGGCATCATGAAAGGCATCCGTGCAAAAGGGGCACTTATATATGGTCTTATCCGTCTTTTGCTGTCCATTTCCTACATCGTAAAAAAACTTTTCCGCATCAACATCGGTAAAAAACTCTTCCGTGCTGTTCTGGAACAGGCAAATATCTATTCGCTGAGAATCGCCATCTGTGGCGGCGGGCCTTTAGCGGCAAGCGTCTTCAAGGTCTACAACGAAATGGGCATTGATTTTGTACAGGGCTACGGACTTACAGAAACCAGTCCGATTATCACCCTTAATCCTGTGGAGCATTTTAAGATTGAAAGCGTTGGCCAGTATTTCTTTCCTTGGATGGAAATGAAAATCCTTGACCCGGCGGCGGACGGTGTGGGAGAAGTCTGCGTCAAAGGACCAATGGTTTTTCAGGGCTACTACAATATGCCGGAAGAAACTGCAAAAGTCTTCACTGAGGACGGCTGGTTCCGCACAGGCGATTTGGGCCGACTGGACAGCGAAGGCTATCTGATTCTCGCCGGACGTGCCAAAAACATGATTGTCACCGAAGGAGGCAAAAACGTCTATCCGGAAGAAATAGAAAATGCCTTCCAGCTCTACACCGACATCGAACAGATTACCGTACAGGGCTATATTGCAGACAAGGCCCACAAGAGCGAAGAAATTGAAGCCTTGATTTACCCCAGTGAAGATGTGTTCAAAAATTTGGGTATCAGCCGCCAGGGAAATGAAAAGGCAGAAAGCGTTTACGCTCAGATGAAGCAGCTTGTAGACAGCGTAAACAAGAGCCTGCAGCCCTATGCCCGCATCAGTAAAATCACCCTGCTGGAAAAGCCGCTGGAAATGACGACCACACAGAAAGTCAAGCGCAACTACAAGCAGTAGGGCGGTACGGCTTGCGCCGTCGCTATGTTCACCCTTCGCTACGCTCATAGCGCATACGCGCTACTTCGGGGTTACCAGCGCTACCGCTTTTTCTGCTCTTCACTGCAACTGGTAATGATGACGTGCTTTTTGTTGTGCGCGTGGTTAAAGAGACGGGCGACAAGGTAGCCGTCTGGAGGAATGGGTTTTCCACAGACAGGACAGGCCCGTTTGATGCCCGCTTGGGCAAGGGGATAGCAGTGAGGGCAGCCCATTACAATCATGCGCTGGTCGGGAGTGTTCATGGGGCGGAAAACCTTGGAAGAAAGATTGTCGCTTTTAGCAAGGGGCGTGTTGCAGACAGGACAGCGCACAAAATCAATATTGCCATGCTCGTCTTTTTGCCTGCGCAGGGAATCTGCTTTTGAGTCCGTCTGCCGATTTTCATTTCGCTGCCAAAAATAGCGGAGGGCAAAGATAATCAGTGCAAAGGCAAGGAATATTCCTATCCACACAAGGGGGTCGAACATAACACTTTATTATTGTAAATTATTGAAAATTCAGCAATACCGTCATTGACAACTGCCCCTGCAAGAAATAAAATTTAAAAAATATCTTACCTGTGAGGAAAATATGAAAAAAATCATTCTATCTGTAGTGACGCTGAGTCTTGCAAGCGCTCTGGCTTTTTCTGAACCTGATTCTGGAGACTTCATTCCGTCTGAAAGCGCGACAGCAAGCCATATCTATCTGGAAGCACAGGGAGCAATTGTCTTTCCCGCCTATTCCTTTGATGCAGGCAAATCCCTTACGGAATCCAGTGGAGGATTTGCAGTTGGAGCGGGCTACAACTGGGGTGGCTGGCTTTTAGGACTTGCCTACACCCGCGATTATTTTGGCAAGGCAAAGCATGACGGCGGATTTGGCAATATAAAAAACAATATTTTCTCATTGCAGCTGCGTCGCCTTCTTTCAAAAAATACCCTCTCTTTCCTCCCCACATGGCTTGAAATCGTGCCAGGCATTTCTGGCGGCTTAAACTGCTTTACGGCAAGCGACATTGATTTTGGAGATGCTCTTGCTCCTTTCTGGAACGCATCACTTGAACTAGCCTTTGTTCCCGACACCGAACGGGCAGTTCCCTACATCGGATTTGACTACAATATGTTCCACAACAGCAAGTATTGTAACGGCATTATGGCATACCCCCGCGCAACAGTCGGTTTCCGTATCTACCCCTTTGGAAAAGACAGCAAGCCCGTTGGTACAGTCGTCACGAAATTTTCACCTCAAAAAGGATTCACCCCCGATGGAAATGGCGTAAATGATACGATTGACATTAAGACTTCCACAAAAAATCTCAAGGAATCTCCCGAAAGCTGGAAAGTAGAAGTACTGGATCAGCAGAAAGGCCTGCTCAAAACCTGGACAGGAAAAGGCGATATTCCCCAGCTCACTTGGGACGGCAAAACTGATAACGGAGACAAACTCTTTTCTTCTGAAACCTACACGGTACGAACGACAATCAATCCATCAGCAGGAGACAAGGCAAGACTGGGTGACGAAGCGGTGACAGGCACTGCATCTTTCAAGACAGGTGTATTGATGGAAGAAATCATCCCCCAGAAACAGTGGAAAATCGTGGTCAATACCATTTACTTTGACGCAAACGCCGCAAGTTTTGACACGCTGACCGATGCTCAAAAAGAAGCAAACAAAGAGACCCTGGACAGCATTGCAAAACAGGCTCTTGCCCTAAGTCAGGACATTCAGGTGGAAGTACAGGGATATGCCAACAATGTTTCCAACACCGAAGAAGAAAACATCAAAGAACTGATTCCCCTGTCACAGGAACGTGCTGAGTCAATCAAAAAGCAGCTCAAGCACCGCGGCCTTAAAAAAGACAATATTACGGCTATAGGTAAAGGCGGTGAAAATCCCCTTGCCGCATGGGAAGACCGTGCCCACTGGTGGAAAAACCGCAGGGTTGAATTCATCGTTACAAAGTGACATCCTGTCACTTTACAACGAGACGGGAGCAGTCGCTCCCGTCTAGGCTTTTCAGCGCATATCCGTGCGCGCTCGTAGAGTTGCCCTGTGGGGCGATTTTTTTCTTCTTGTATAAAATCTTCTGCCTCGTTAAAATAATATTATTATGGAAAACACAAAACGTACCGTTACTTGTGGCGAATTGCGCAAGAGCGATGTTGGTAAGACTGTTGTATTGAACGGATGGGTAAGCCGTACCCGCGATTTGGGTGGCATTGTATTTATACGCTTGCGTGACCGCTATGGCATTACGCAGGTGATGGTGGGCGATGGTGCTTCTGACCAAGTAAAGAAAATCGCCTCCAGCCTCAAAAGTGAATATTGTATTGCAGTAGAAGGCATAGTTGCCGCCCGCAGCGAAAAAGACGTGAACAAGGACATGGCGACTGGCGAAATTGAAGTGGAGGCAAAAGACATTGAAATCTTTACCACTTCCCAGGAACTGCCCTTTTCTATTGAAGAAGTGCGCCAGAAAGACGGAACCATTGTTCTGCCCAACGAAGACTTACGCCTAAAGTACCGATACCTTGACCTGCGCCGTGAGCCCATGCAGCATCACATTATTCTGCGTTCTCAAGTGACTTTTGCGGTGCGGGAATACCTGACTCAAAAAGGCTTTCTTGAAATTGAAACGCCTACCTTTATTAAATCAACACCCGAAGGCGCACGAGACTATCTTGTTCCCAGTCGCGTTCATCCAGGAAAATTCTATTCTCTGCCCCAGTCTCCCCAGCTCTACAAGCAGCTTTTAATGGTCTCTGGCTTTGACAAGTATTTTCAGATTGCCCGCTGTTACCGCGATGAAGATGCCCGTGGCGACCGTCAGCCGGAATTTACCCAGATTGATATGGAACTTTCCTTTACCAACCGCGAGGAAGTTCTGGAGACCACCGAAGGCATGATGGGCTATGTCTTTAAGAAGACAATGAACTACGAACTTCCGGTACACTTTGACCGCATTGCATGGGATGATGCCTTTGACCTGTACGGAAGCGACAAGCCTGACCTGCGCTTTGACCTAAAAATGCAGGACGCAGCCTTTATGGCTGACCTGAGTGACTTTAACGCATTCAAGGCGGGTGCGGCAAAGGCAGACAAATCTATTGAACGCCATAAGCGCAGCGGATTAAAAGCCCTTGTCGTAAAGAATGTGGCAGACAAATATAGCCGCAAGATGATTGAGGCTCTTGAAAGCGTTGCAAAAATCAACCACGCAAAGGGATTGGCATGGATGAAAGTCGATGCCAATGGCGTATTTGAAGGCGGCATCAGCAAATTCTTTGCGGGCAAGGAAAGCGAAATCTGCCCCAAGCTTGGTGCAGAAAAGAATGACTTGCTCCTCTTTGTGAGCGACGAAAAATGGCAGACTGCTTGTGTTGCTCTGGGTGCAGTCCGCAAGCAGCTGGGCAAAGACCTGAATCTCTACGACCCCAAGGATATCTTCCACTTTGCATGGATTATTGACTTTCCCTACTTTGCATGGAACGAAGACGAAAACCACTGGGAAACTGAACACCATATGTTCACGCTTCCCCAAAAAAAATACTGGGATACGCTGGAAAGCGACCCGGGCAGCGTAAAGGGCGACCTCTATGACTTGGTACTGAATGGCTACGAACTGGCTTCTGGCTCAATGCGTATCAACGACCCGGCACTGCAGCAGCGCATCTTTAAGATTGTGGGCTACAGTCAGGAGCGGGCAGAAAAGGCATTCGGCTTTTTGGTACAGGCATTCAAATTTGGTGCACCGCCTCACGGAGGCATTGCACCGGGACTTGACCGCCTTGTTATGCTGATGTGCCATGAAGACTCCATCCACGAAGTCATTGCATTTCCCAAGAACAACCTGGCAGCTTCTCCCATGGACGAGTGCCCCAGTCCGGTTGATGAGCAGCAACTGAAGGATTTGCACATTCTGTGCACTGAGGTTGAAAAGGACTAAGTTCTGTAGCGGTGAGAGAAAGTGAAAATGCCCTGCAATCTGCGGGGCATTTATTTTTTCATTTGGGATAGCAGTATCGTTCCACGGATGTCCGGACGGTAAACAATATTTTCGTACTGGTGAAACTGCTGTTTCAGAAAACCGATAACAGGCATTCTCACACCATTTACTGGTATTTGCCGCAAAAGCCAATCACCACAGAGGTAGACAGTTCCGTCATCGCCTGCAAAGATATACTTTCCTTTTTCCATTTCGGTAATATTACGGGCAGCAATGCCTTTAATCATTGAATCCTTATCCTTTGGCTGCGGCAGCTTGTCTCTGTCGATGCTCTCTTCAACTGACTGGCGGATAGTATTTTCTATCATAGATGAAATTGTTTTTCTTAGTGTTTCTATCAGTGCAGAAGGAGAAAGAAGTGCTTTTGCTTCACCAGCAGGGGCAAACGCCATTGTGTCAGAATGTGCTGCCTCAGGCTGTGGCGGTCTTCCCATTCCTGCAGACAGTCCACCGGCACCCATTGGAGGTCTTCTACCGCCCATACCCATCATTTCTATTGGCGGCATACCTTCCTCGGGATTTTCAATACGACAGTCTTTGGGCAAGTTGTAGGAAGTGTAATCCGTATTTTTTGCAAACCACAATTCCTTGCGCATGTCAATGCCTGTTTTATTGGGCAGAAAAATGATATTGGTACAGTCCGTTTTTGCCTTGATATAATCCATGGTTGGAATGTAGCTGCCGTCATCAGTAAGAACAGGGCGCATAAGCCAACTGCCGCACAGATAGGTTTTTCCCTCAGGACCAACGGTCATATACTGCTGTTCTTCAAGTCCATCAATATTATGGGCCAAAATATTCTTAATCATCGTTTCTTTTGCGATAATCAGAGGAGTCTCACCGTCTTTATGTAATTCGTCATCAACCGCTTTAGAAATAGTTTTTTCCAACATGTCGTAGATGAGACATTCAATTTCAAAAGTATCATCAAAACCGATTGATTCTTCTTCAAACTTTTCCATTTAATATGTTATACTATTGTAATACCGATTTGTTTTACCGTCAAATGAGCGACAGGCAAAACATGGAGAAAAAACAAAATATTAGGTCAAATGGCGAGTTTCATGTTTTTAGCTTAGAGGTCATTCTGAACGCCGAAAGCGCCAAGGTCATTCTGAACGCTGAAAGCGTGAAGAATCTATCTTGCATACCCTAAAATGACGGGATGCTTCGGAACTTCATTCCTCAGCATGACTGGTTGCCAAAACTTGCAATTGAACCTATTAGACAAAATCTGAAACAGTGGCTTTTGGACAAGTCTATCGTCCACTGAAACGGATTCTTTGGGAGTTTTTACTGATGAAACACATGTTCTTTTTTTGCCTGCTGACTGCCACACTCTTTTTTTCCTGCCAAAACGATTCTCCCCGCTCAGCCTATGTTTTGGGAACGCTGTGCACGGTGAACGCCTTTTCTGACGGAAATGACCGCCTTTACGACGAACTTTTTTCCCGTCTTGAACAAATTGACGACCGCTTTAGTCTGACAAAAGCAGACAGTGACATAAGCAGAATCAACCGCGGGGCAGGAATAGAAGCCGTTACCGTACATGACGAGGTGTTTTTTCTAGTCAAAAATGCCCTTGCCTATGCAGCAGTCACCGAGGGAGCATTTGACCCGACCATCGGAGCAGTTACCTCGCTTTGGGGTTTCAACAGCGAAAAGCCCAGCCTTCCCAAAGCGAACCTCCTTTCCGCTGCCCTTCCACTGGTGGACTACAAATCCCTGGTACTTGATGAAGAAAAGAAATCAGTCTTTCTCACCAAAAAAGGCATGGCTCTGGATTTGGGCGGTATTGCAAAGGGATACGCCGCAGACCAACTTGCAGAAAGGCTTCGCAAGCACAGGGTTAAGCGGGCAATCATTGATTTAGGAGGCAACATTCTTACCTACGGCACAAAAGCAGACGGTTCATTGTGGCGGGTGGGCATAAAAAATCCCCTTGACCCGACAGGAGAAGCGATACTGGTCCTTTCCCTTTCTGCCTCTGCCGTCGTAACCAGCGGTGTCTACGAAAGAAATTTTGAAGCAGACGGCATATTCTATCATCACATCATCAATCCCAAAACAGGTTTCCCCGTAGAAAATGACTTGCTTTCCGTTACGGTAATCTGCGATTCTTCCATGAAAGCCGATGCATTGACCACCGCACTCTTTGTACTGGGAAAGGAAAAAGGCATGGACTTTGCAAAATCACAAAATCTTTCCGTCGTTTTTATCGACAAGAAGGGAAATATAATAAAAAATTACTATGAAAATTAAAAATTTGTGGTATAATTACAATAAGTATGTCGGAAAAAAATCTTGTCACCCGCGAACAACTTGAAGAAGTCATCTCACACTTAAACGAATGTACTGACGCTTATTTATTCATTTATGATTTGCAGAATGATATGTATGTCACTTCTCCCTATGTGCTCAAAACCTTTGACTTTCCAGCTTCAAGATTCACCAATGCACGGGAGATGATTCTAAAAATCGTCTACCCTGATGACCGCCCCTTGATTACGGCTGACCTTGATTTAGTGCGAACGGGTGCAAAAGATACTCATAATCTGGAATACCGATGGATCAACAAAAATGGCAAACCCATATGGATAAGCTGTCGGGGAAAAATGTTTTGGACAGCCACTGAACAGCTGCTGGTGGGGCGGGTTTCTGTTATTGATGACCACGACAAAGTTGATTTGCTTACCGGCCTTCAGATGGAAACTTCCATGCGCACTGAATTTGGCATGGAATGGGCCAAGAAGCAAAAAGTCTCAGGCTTTCTGATTAAAATTGACATTGATAATCTTGGCTCAATCAATGAGCAGCACGGCATGAAAGTAGGCGACCGCGTTATTTCGCTTTTGGCAGACTGCTGCAAAAAAGCCTGTAATGGAATTGCCAACGTGTACAAACTGAATGGCGATGAAATTTTGTGCATGAACCTGAATGGAAAAAATGCCGTGGACGCACAGAAAATATACCAGAACCTAAAACGCTACATTTCCGATGCCGAGCAAAAAACGGAATACGAAGTAGTCTTTACGGTTTCTGCCGGTGCTGTAGCATTCTACAATGATTCTTCTCAGCTGGATGATTTGTTCAAAAAACTCAATTACACGCTGGTGGAAGCAAAGCGCAAGGGCCGCAACAATCTGACCATGTACAATGCAGTGGAATACACCAAGCATCTGCGCGGCATTGAATTGCAGGAAAAACTGCGGGAATCCATCAAAGACAATTTCCGTGGCTTTGAACTCTTTTTCCAGCCAGTAGTGGATGCCAAGCAACTGTATGTGGACAGCGAAAAAAACATCTTTAACGTAATAGGTGCAGAAGCCTTGTTGCGCTGGTCATGTCCGGAACTTGGCCGTCTTTCGCCTGATGATTTTGTGCCCATTCTGGAAAAAAGCGGTCTGATTATTCCAGTAGGCCGTTGGATTATGCTTACCGCCTTTAGCCAGTGCCGAGAATGGAACCGCCTGCAAAAGGATTTTAAAATCAGCGTCAATCTGTCATACATTCAGGTGCAAAAAAGCGATGTGCTGACCGACGTGCAAATTGCCCTGGAAAAATCAAAAGCCAACCCGCAGAACATTACGCTGGAGTTGACCGAAAGCGGCTATATGGACAGCGGACAGGAATTGCAGAACTTACTAAAGGCCTTTCACGAAATGAATCTGAATATTGATATTGATGATTTTGGTACAGGCTATTCTAATCTGCGCTACCTGCAATATCTTCCGGCAAACACGCTCAAACTGGACTATTCTTTTGTGCATAAGGCAACAAGTGGCAATGAGGGTGACACAAAAGTCATCAAGCACATCACCCAGATGGCACATGAATTGAATATGGCAGTCTGCATGGAAGGCATTGAATCTATGTCCGACATCGAAAAACTGAATCAGTTCTCTCCTGATAGATTTCAAGGCTTCTTCTTTGGCCGCCCGGTAAATGGCGTACACTTTAGGGAGCACTACCTTTGCCCGGACGCAAAGCGGGAAATTATCGGAAAGAAAAACTAGATGTAGTGCTTCAGTTCAATATGCTGAATGCGCTGGGTCTTTACACCCACGATGTAACTGCCAAACATTGCTGACGCCGCATCAATGGCTGCCGCAAAACTACAGAAAATCGGTACTGCCGGGCGGAGCAAAAGATAGCCTGCGTCAAATCCACGGCTGTAGACAGTACAGAGCAGGGTAAGGGCAACAAAAGGAGCCCCCTGAGGAATGGCACCCAGCACAAAAGAAAGCCCAAAACTCATCACAAAAATCCACATTACATCAAATACTTTGAGTCCCAGTGGAGAATACGACCGCAAAATCACCACAAAACAAATGGAAGCGGCCAGAGCAGCCCCGCCCCTGCCAAAAATAGAGAAAAGGGGGAAGGTTACATCGCTTACATCAGCATGAATGCCAAGGCTTTCCCGTCCATGCCGCCAGTTAATCTGTAAGGCAAGGTTTGAGTCTCCGCTAAAGAATGCCGCCAATGCAGGACAAATGGTTGCATACAGCACATGCCAGGGGCGCAAATCCTTGCACAAAAAGCGCAGAATCAGGGGATAGATAATCACGACTATCAGAATAAAATCAATAAGCAGCATAACAGTGAGGGGCGTAAAGGTACCGGCGGCAAAAATGGCCTTGGTGCTGCTCATCCAATAGGCGGCAACGGCAATCATGCCCACAGAAAGCCAGTCAACAAAAAAACTCATAATTGAATAGAACAATTTTGAGGCACTCTGAATAAACGCAATCACCGGCTTGGAAGAAACTTCATCGGTTGTACATCCGCCGCCTGCAAATCCCGCAAAAATAAAGGCCGGCAAAAGGAATGCACCGCCAATAAGGGCATCAAAACTGGAATAGGGCAACAACTGCATGACCAGTGCCTTGATGTCTATGGTGGCAAGTTCCGTAATTTTTTCGCCAGTTATCTGAATGCGCGGCAAAGTAACAATCAAAATGGAAATCAATCCGATGGCTGCCACCAGAAATGAGGAACCGACAATTGTTGCCACCGTCCACAGACTGGTTTTTACGATGATTTTACTGGAGCGTAAGGTGTATACAGCGGAACTTACTCCAAAGAGCAAGAGGGGCAAAAGGGTATAGCGACCAAAATGCATGACAAATTCGCTGATAGTGGTAATGGCTGCCTGAACAGCAGGTAAATCTGTAGGAAGAATCAATCCGGCAAGAATACCCAAGGCAATTCCAATGATATATTTAATCCAAATCTTCATGCCTCTAGTATAACGATAGTGGGCTTTATTTGCAAACGTCAGTGTGCTATAATAATCATATGGACAAAACAATTTTGATTGCTGGCAAAAATATTCCTGACGGATCAGATTTTGCGTCAAGTTTTTCAGTCAAGGGACGCACCGTCATTACCATTTCTTCACCGGATGAACAGAAAGAAACCATTTCTGAAAACGGCTACACCGCCGTCCCTTGGAACAGGGCTTCCGCATTGAGCGCACGTTCCTTGCTTTTAAACTGTCTGAATGTCTCAAATCATCTTGATGAACTGGTGCTGTATTTTGATGAAAGTCAGGCTGCCATGGATTTTAACCGCGCCTCTGCCACCGAAACTGCCCGCATTATTGACGAATTGGTTGTGGGTTACCAATATCTTGTTGCGGAAGTAGCCGCCCGCTTTGAGCAGAAAAAAATACGCAATGAAGAAATCAGCATGGGAAAAATTGTTTTTGTATACAAGGTAAACCCCAGTGAAAGTGATGCCGCCGCAAACCCCAATGTACGCGCGTCCGCCACACTGTCTTCTCCACAGATTGCCGCCGCTGCCGCCGCATTCAAAGCCTTTGCAGAAAACACCGCCGCACTCTACACCGAAAGCGATTGTATTTTTCCTGTACTGATTATCTGTGACTCTTCCATGGAAGTTTCTCGGCGGGATGGTACGCTTGCCAACTGGCTTGCCGATTACATGGATTCAATTGACGACTTAAAAAAACGTCCCAGTGCCAAGCAATTTGTCTCTTGGATAAAAGCAGGAACAAAAAAGGCAGGTGGCTTTGGACTTTTCTAATCCCCTGATTATACAAAGTGACCGCACACTGCTTTTGGACCTACATGCTCCCCGTGCTGACCAATGCCGCAATGCCCTGATTCCTTTTGCAGAACTGGAGCGTTCGCCAGAACATCTGCACACCTACCGGCTTACGCCACTTTCCCTGTGGAATGCCGCAGGAGCAGGCTTTTCTCCAGATGATGCGGTGGCGGTGCTCAAGAAATTTGCCCGCTACGAACTGCCTCAGGCCGTAGAAATGTGGATTAAGGAGACGGCAGGTCGATTTGGCAAACTGCGTTTGATTCCTGCACCGTCTGTCCTTGTCCCCTACAAAACTGCGGCTATCGCTGACCCCAATGGCGAAAATACTCAGGCTAAGGAAATCAAGGAAGAATACCTGTATCTGGTAACTGAAAGCCGCGCCGTGTTCAAGGAAATTTCTGCAAGCCTGCTGGTCAAAAAAAACATCCTTACTCCCACAGAATATCTTGCTCCAGAGGACGGTACTGACATAAAAGTAAGTGATGATGAAAAAGAGCATTGTTTTTTGCTTCACCTGACCGACCGAGGTACAATCAAACAGGAATTGCTCAAAATGGGTTGGCCGGTAAAAGACGATGTGCCCATGGCGGACGGTGAACCGCTGGAAATCAATCTGCGCAAAACAACGCTATCTGGAAAACCCTTTGATGTGCGGGGCTATCAGCGAGAGGCGGCACAGGCTCTTGTAGGTGACAAAGGTGCAGGAACAGGATTTGGAACGATTGTGCTTCCCTGTGGTGCGGGAAAAACCATTGTAGGCATGACCGTGATGGATGCCCTCAAAACCAGTACGCTTATCATCACCACAAATATCAGTGCCGTGCATCAGTGGATAGAAGAACTCTTGGACAAGACTGATTTGACTGCCAATCAGATTGCCGAATACACGGGCGAAAACAAAACGATTAAACCTGTCACCGTGGCCACCTATCAGATTCTCACCTGGCGACCCGAAAAGGAAGGCCCCTACCCTCATTTTTCACTCTTCAGGAAGCGCAACTGGGGTCTGATTATTTACGATGAAGTACACATGCTCCCTGCGCCTGTTTTTAGGGTGGTGGCGGAAATTCAGGCCATTCGTCGCGTGGGGCTGACGGCTACCCTTGTGCGGGAGGACGGCTTACAGGGCAATGTATTCAGTCTTGTGGGACCTAAACGCTACGATGTGCCTTGGAAAGACTTGGAGACCAACGGCTGGATTGCCAGTGCAGAATGTGTGGAAATCCGTCTCGATTTAACAGAGGAAAAAGAAATTGAATACGCTGTGTCGGAGCCACGCAAAAAACACCGCATTGCCAGCGAGAATCCTGCAAAAATTCCCATTGTACAGGAATTGGTACGCCGCTCTCCAAACGATAAGATTTTGATTATCGGACAATACTTAGACCAACTGGCAGAAATCGCAAAAATACTCGCATCTCCCATTATCACTGGCAAAACTCCCAACGATGAGCGGGACAAAATGTATGCTGATTTTCGCAGGGGAAAAATTCGCGTACTGGTTGTCTCAAAAGTGGCAAATTTTGCCATTGACCTGCCTGACGCAAGCATGGCAATTCAAGTAAGCGGCACCTTTGGAAGCCGTCAGGAAGAAGCCCAACGCTTGGGCAGAATTTTGCGCCCCAAGGAACGTACCTCCCGCTTTTTTACGCTGATTACCCGCAACACCGTGGAAGAAGACTTTGGCTCAAACCGTCAGAAATTTTTGGCTGAACAAGGCTATTCTTACCGATTAGTGCGTTATAAAGACAAGACAGATTTGGACGTGGTTACAGAGGGAGAATAATTTTTCTTTTGACTTCTCTGCCAGGGCAAACGCATTATACATATCGTACTTGAACATCGGCTGGACAAATGAAAAGTAGTTGCAGCAAAAAGGCTACCGTTGCAGCGTGTCAAGCAAGCCCCGCGGTTGAGCGTAATAGGTATTGGACTCGCTTTCGCTCGCCCCGCTCAAAGCGGTCTTGTTGCCCCGCTTTCACTACAGCCTTTTTGCTGAATTCTCTCCCTTCTTCCAGCCGATGCACATGGCGAGCGCATGCAAAAGCGTTTGCCATGCAGACAAAAAGGGCAGACAAGCAAAAGAATTGTACAAAAACAGACGGGA